>OGJD01000033.1_pt1 | contig 146833 bp, 141 predicted proteins | sample 1571971 | NCBI WGS metagenome assembly OGJD01 (sample SAMEA2582117, study PRJEB24529) | metagenome | biome: Human gut stool | place: China | collected 2011
GTGAATTCGGATTGATCTTGTTCGTATTCTGTATCGGTCTTCAGGTGGGGCCATCGTTCTTCTCTTCTTTCAAAAAGGGGGGAATGACATTGAACCTGTTGGCTGTAGGCATCGTAGTGTTAAATATTGCTGTTGCATTGGGGCTTTATTACCTCTGGAACGGTCGTGTGGAATTGCCGATGATGGTGGGTATCCTCTATGGAGCTGTGACGAACACTCCGGGACTTGGTGCCGCCAATGAGGCCCTGAACCAGTTGAGCTACAACGGACCGCAGATTGCACTGGGTTATGCCTGTGCGTATCCGCTGGGTGTGGTAGGTATTATCGGTTCTATCATCGCTATCCGTTACATCTTCCGCGTCAATATGACCAAAGAGGAAGAGAGCCTGAAAACTCAGAGCGGAGACGCGCACCACAAGCCGCATATGATGAGCCTTGAGGTACGCAATGAGTCTATCAGCGGAAAAACACTGATTGAAATCAAAGAATTTCTGGGACGTAAGTTTGTTTGCTCCCGTATCCGTCACGAAGGACACGTAAGTATTCCGAATCATGAGACGATATTCAATATGGGCGACCAGTTGTTTATTGTTTGTTCGGAAGAAGATGCTCCCGCCATCACCGTATTTATCGGAAAAGAAGTGGAACTGGACTGGGAGAAGCAAGATCTTCCGATGGTTTCCCGCCGTATTCTGGTTACTAAACCGGAAATTAACGGAAAAACGCTCGGTTCCATGCACTTCCGTAGTATGTATGGTGTCAACGTGACCCGTGTCAACCGTTCCGGTATGGACCTGTTCGCTGATCCGAACCTGATATTACAGGTAGGTGACCGCGTAATGGTAGTAGGTCAGCAAGATGCGGTAGAGCGTGTAGCTGGTGTTTTGGGTAACCAACTGAAACGTTTGGACACACCGAATATCGTTACTATCTTCGTAGGTATCTTCTTAGGTATTCTTTTAGGAAGTCTCCCGATTGCATTCCCCGGTATGCCGACTCCTCTGAAATTAGGTTTGGCCGGCGGTCCGCTGGTGGTAGCTATCCTGATCGGACGTTTCGGACACAAACTTCATTTGGTGACTTACACCACAATGAGTGCCAACCTGATGCTGCGTGAAATCGGTATTGTGCTATTCCTTGCCAGTGTAGGCATAGATGCGGGTGCCAATTTTGTGCAAACAGTTGTAGAAGGCGACGGCTTACTGTATGTAGGCTGTGGTTTCCTGATCACTGTCATCCCGTTGCTTATCATCGGTGCAATTGCAAGACTATATTATAAGGTAAACTACTTCACTCTGATGGGATTGATAGCCGGTAGTAATACGGACCCTCCCGCATTGGCTTATGCCAATCAGGTGACATCCAGTGATGCACCGGCAGTAGGATATTCTACTGTTTATCCATTATCTATGTTCCTTCGTATCCTAACGGGACAGATGATATTACTGGCGATGATGTAAAGCGAACTAATTTAATTAATAAATAAAGCCGACCAAATTCAGAAAGAATTTAGCCGGCTTTATTATTATCGGGATTTTGTTTTCTTTTTCAATTACATTCCAATCTGTAGTTTTTTAGCCACAAACTCTTCCACAAACCGCACCGTCTCCTCAATCCCCAAAGAAGAGGAATCAACACACAAATGATAAGTAGCCGCTGCTCCCCATGTTTTATAACTGTAGTAATTATAATACTCCGAACGTCTCTTATCCGCTTTTTCTATCATCTCTTCCGCCGCCTCCTCATCAATACGATGCATCTGACACAACCGTGCGATACGATCTTCTTTAGTAGCCGAGATAAAGACATTTGCACAACGGGGATGTTCCCGTAAAATATAGTCGGCACAACGTCCGACGAACACACAGGATTTCTCTGCCGCCAGACGACGGATAACATCACTCTGCACCTTAAATAAAGCATCATTGCTCAGACAGTTGGTACATGGCATTGCCCCTTCACTGATGAAAGGAAAACGCATACCGAACAGTCCGCCGATAATGCCTTGCGAGGCTTTTTCATCAGCTTTTTCGAAGAACTCCTTACATAAGCCGCTCTCTTCGGAAGCCAGATTGATCAGTTCCTTATCATAAAAGTCGATTCCCAAACGGGCAGCCAACTTCTCTCCTATTTCTTTTCCGCCGCTACCTAACTGGCGACCGATATTGATAACATAATTACCGCTCATAGTACATTTTGTTTTATGGTTTGATAGCAAACATACGACTTTTTTCTAAAAGATGCACCATTATACAAAAGTTATATTTAAAAGAAACAATCGGAAAGCATCCTTTTTTCATATATACTCTGCCAATAATACATCTACATGGCACAGGAGTCCGGCTATCACCCACCTATTTTTTCTTCTTGCCCCACTTGGGAGTTATACCGATAAAGAACTCGAAGTTAATTCCCGGCATCGGACGGGATAATACCGAAAGATACTCTTCGTCAAAGAGATTATTGACTGTCCCTTTTAAGGATAAATCTGCCCAACGGAGTGAGAATCCTTTTTCAAGGGTCACGTTGCTCATGAGATAGGGTGGAAGATGTCCCGTATAGGATACAGCATTACTCGTCATTGTATAACGTTCGCTATAGTAACACCATTTATAAAGAAGCCCCCAACTGCGATATGTCAGCCTGCCTGATAACGTAGCTGAATATTCGGGTATGTATGGTAACTGCTTCCCTACTGACTGGTCAGCCTTGCTCGTAGGTTCACCTTCATTAATAGAAGGAGTCCACGCAAATGTTCCATTTAATCCAAGCTTCCATGCTTTATCAATTGCAACTGCATAATCAGCCTGTACTTCCACGCCATAGGCGTGTACTTTTTTAAGATTAACGGGGGAATAAAATCCCTTCGACGTAGGTAGCCAAATAATCCAGTCGTTTATATGTTGATCGAACCAGGAAGCCGAACCGGATAATGTATAAACATTATCCTTATCCACAGAAAAGGACAGCCCCGTTTCGTAAGTAAATCCACTTTCATTATTCAATGCCGGATTGCCACCCGGCAAAAAATAAAGGTCATTCAATGTCGGAAAACGATAATTACGGGTAATAGAAGCCTTTGCCATTATATTGCCTCTTTTAGAAAGAACATAATCTACAAAAAAGGCAGGAATAACCGGTGCCCATTTAGTCCCGAACATCTCTCCCCGCAGGACCAATGACATACCCAACCGATTGACCGGCTGCCATTTCAATGAGACATTACCCGACAACTCAATACGTCCTTTATCAAAATAAACAATAGAATCATTCTTCCTTCCCTGACCATACTTATCGTTCTTATTATCATCTTTATTCAGATCTTTATCCAAACTATTCACCAAATGCTGATGAGCCGACACACCCGCCGTCAAAAGGAGTTTATCTGAGAAAAAATACTCTCCATCCAACTGCCCGTAGAAAGTATTGACTTTACTACGTGAACGGGTCATTGTAGCCATTATACCATTTCCCAAATCCCGCTTATAGTCGTACGCCAACCATGTATGCACATAACCTCCCCTTGCCGATACTTTCCAGTTTTCACGCGTATGATCCCATGATAAAACACTTCGCAGTGTATGTTCCCGTTGTCGGTTCTCGAAATCCATAAGATCACCCTGATCGGTCGTCAGTAATGCCAGTTCACGGTTAGAATCAGTATACCACGCATTCAGTCCGAAGCGATCACCTTTACCCGTATTGTAATATACCTCCTGTAAAATGTGCAGATCTTTGTATGCACCACTACGATTACGTTCTATGGGATAATACTGTTCGATTATATTATATTTATCATCATAAATATTCTCTTTCTTATCATGATTACGATATTTATAATCATTGGGCGACGACTGATAGACCGCCCGCGTCGAGATCTGCCAATGTTTATCTCCATACTTCAATTGCAGAAACTCATCGAAGGTACTAAATGAACCGATACCTTGAACATATTGCATTCCGAAGCCTTCTTGATGAGCAGGCACTGTAGATAATTTCACCAATCCTCCCAAACCACCACCAGCCATATTCACCGATGAAGTGCCATGCAGCAAAGAAGCGTCATCTATAAAATAAGATGGAATCATCGAAAAGTCAGTCATCCCCAACATTGGATTGTTGATACGCATACCGTTCCATGTTACCTGTGTATGCGAAGCAGACGTTCCCCGAAATGATACAGTAGAAAGCGTGGCACGTCCGTAGCTTTTTACAAAAATAGAAGAATTGAAAGTGAGTATATCCGCCATTGACAAGGCTATATTCTCCTTAAGCACAAGTGAATCAAATCTGGTCTGCTGTACGCCTATATCTTTCATCGGGCGCTTTCCTAAAATTTCCACTTCACGAATGACAATTCCCTTTTCCGCCCAATTCTTATTGTCGCTGCTGTGTTGTTGTCCACTCATTATAGATGGAAGTAATAAAAGAACTCCTACAAACTGCACTAATAATATATTTCTCCTCATATTCTTCTCTACCGATTACTTCCAACAAAATGCTCCGGGAATAATCCCTACATAAAACTCATCCACAAGTTCCCCATCTTTCGTATAGCGATAAATCATCCCCTGTTGCTGATAGTCAATAGCATCAGCCACATAGACATCTCCATTCTTCGGACTAACCGTCAGACCATAATACTTCGTATCACGATACTTGAGGAAAGGACGTACGGGGACACGCTCCGCATCAACAGACATACGCCAAATATCTTTGTTAATCCAGTAAAGTTCATCACCCGCACCATTAAGCTGTACTTCCGAAGGAGCATCTCCCAACTGAAACTTAAATTGTTTCTCTATCTTGAATGTTTCGGCATCAATGCAATAAAGCGATGGCTCCTCATACCCGTATGGACTTCCTTTATACCCTCCATCAGTAATCGTCCACATCTTGAAGTTCTTATCCATAACGAGAGAAGTAGGTTGTATACCTACAGTAAGCTGATCTACCACCTTGTCCGTTGTAGTATCTATCTTTAATATACGATTCTGATAAGACCAGCAATTTACATACACATATTTGCCATATTGTACCATCTGTTCTGTTGAGCCTGTTTCCATCGTCATATCCGGACATTCGATATATCCGGTTATCTGATAAGTTTTGGGATTGACAATGAAAATACGATAATCCCAAATCTGTGTGACATAGGCTTTTTCGTCCGAAATAAAATGAATGTAGCGTGGAGAAGTAAGTCCCGTAATGCGTCCCACTTCCTTAAATGTATTAATATCAATGGCAAAAATGACGTGAGAGTTGTTTACTACCACCCAACCGACATCATTACGAATAGTCATTGACTGTGCTACATCTCCCAACTTCATCGCATTAGCCCGATAGAATACTTCATTTTCTACCGTTTTCGTTTCCGGGTCATAATAAGATAAGGTAGCATTACCATACTGAAAGTTCCCTTCATTGGTAATGAAAAGACCGTCTCCCGTAGCTGAGAAATCCTCCATCTCACCATAATCCCATTTCATACAACCGATAAAAGCCGTCAGACAGAAGACAATAAATAAAACAGATAGTAAAATTCGTTTCATAATTAAAAGTGAGAAAAGGTTATTAACTAACTTGTCGCATCACTCATTAGACATCTGCCAGCAAATTATAATTTGCGACAAACATCAAACATAGCATTTGTACCGACCGGTTGAATGAGGAATCAATTGAATATAGGAATGAACTATACCAGTTGATTTCTACCCGAAACCCGCGGGTATAAATCTGCAGCGGCAAGGCAGGTCTTCTGACTCGTCCCCGTTTATCACGCCTTCCCAGTGATGTCACCAGTGGCAAAGAATGTGATAAACTCATCTCCCGAAAGAGAGGACTTACAGCAGCAGGTACTGTCCCGGATTTACACCGGATTCCCTTTTCATCGTTTTGGAAGGTTAGACAATTCCAAATACGAACCTTGCGGGTGCAAAGATACTATAATTATATTTCACGCCTCACTTCTCCCCTGTCTTTTTTATCAGGAACAAAAGATTAAAGACTTCTTCAAATTAGCACATTATGAGCAAGCAGATGAAAAAGAGAAAAGTTTGCCCTCTGTTCCTTCCTATCTTTCGGATAAAAACCGGATGACTCATCAAAAAGAGGAGGAATTTCTATTTTCACAAAAGCGGCTTAATATCAAAACCATCAATTTTCAATCATTTTAGCCTAGATTACAAGAATATGCAAGCAACAGCAAACAAAAGAAACTATATCTACGATATTTCATCATAAACTAAGCATCCATATCAAAAGAGCAAACAGCACAAAAAAGCATAATAACGTACAAAATAAGATTGCTTCTTAACCGAATTAACATTGCTTTATAAGCAAACTAAGATTGGTTTTAAACCAAACTGACCTTCCTTTAAAACCAAGCCCGCCTTCCTTTAAAAGAAAATCAACCTACTTGGTCGGCAAAAGCTGCATATATAACCATTTTTCCTGCATAACGGCCTCCGCTTTCCGCATATTCTTGCATATAAGTAATCCATTTTTCTCCTATTTCAAGTATTTAGCTTCTATTTTCCCAATAGAAAATCTTAAAAACAGAACATTTGGAGATGGTGTCACTATACCATCGGCATAGTGACACTATCCTGCAAGTATGGTGACACTATCAGAGAGAGATAGTGTCACCATATCCAATTCCTCCTTTCCCACCCCCGACAACGTAATAAAAATTAATTAGTTAAAATAGACATATTATATAAAAAGATAACTATCTTTGCGGTCAAGAAGTTGGTTCTTCGTTGCTATAATAAGTTGTATTTCATTCGATTAAGATATAACAAAAGCTATCGAAGATTAAAAGGGAATGCCGTGTGAATCGGCAACAGTATCCGCTGCTGTATTTTCCCGTACTGCCCTTGAAGGACAGTACAGTTTGTAGCAATTTGTCACTGGAAATTTTCTCTGGGAAGGCGCTGCAAATAAGGGAATAAGTCAGAAGACCTACCTCCTTTCGGTTGGATTTTACTCCTGCGGCATACGGGAGGTAGTTCGTTGTCTTTTTCCACAGGCGCTTACCATGTGCGGACGGAAGAGGCTTCTTCTATATTTATACTTACCGGGATACTGACTGCCCAGCGTAAAATCCATTATCATTCCTGTTTGCAAACTAACTAAAAGTATGCTTATGATAAATGGATTTTTAAAAACAATCGCTAGCTTATTAATGCTATGTACTGTCGTGTCTTTCGCCTCCTGCCGGAACGACGGTGATGATGAAGAATTGGGTGGCGGGACAACAGGTCAACCACCGGTAATTACCTTCGACAACGGTACGGGAATCTACACAGTAAAGATTATGAAAAGCATCACAATCACTCCCCTAGTGAACGATGCCACCGATCCTGTATATACATGGAAAGACGAGAAAGGTAAAATAGTATGTACAGACCTCTCATACACCTATTCACCTAAAGCGGAAGGAGAAGTCTATTTCAAATTCCGCGTGGACGCCAAGAATGGTTATGCCGAAGAAGAACTGCGGGTAGATGTAGTGGAAAAAATGATACCTTCCGTATCATTGATTCCCGCCTACTCTACCTATATGGGAAAGAGCGTAACCCTCGAATCTTCCGTAAATTTCACTGAAGGAGCAAAGTACGAATGGGTGTCCATTGACGAAAGCGGTAAAACCAAAGAAACGGTCGGAACCGAAGCTACCTATACGTTTACCCCCACCGAAGAAGGACAATTCAGTTTCAAACTTACGGTTACCAACGAAGACGGTAGCGGGAATGCGTCGACTTCCGTACTGGTATCACCTGAGCCAGTGATGAATATAACCTTCAGCAGTAATCAACTAACCGTCCCCAAAGGTCGTGCTGCCTGTATAGCTCCCGTCATTACGGATACAACAACCCATGCAACCTACGTGTGGGAAGTAGACGAAGTAATGCAACAGGGAGAAACTGGCCCCACTTTTACCTTCACTCCACCAACAGCCGGAAGCTATGTGGTAAAAGTAACCGGAACAGATGGCGACATAATAAAAAGTGCTATCCAGACCGTAGTCTGCCTGCCGTCTGATGAAGCCAAATACTACCGCGCACCGTCAGCTGGTAGTTCGGACAGTAAAGTGAAAGTATACCACCTACGCCCTGCTCCGGGACAATTCATAGCACAGATTTCCGGACAGACCGAAGAAGAAGCCTGTCGTTACGCTGAGACTCGCATGAATGTACAAAACAATTATGTGTCTCTGGGTGCATGGGGAGGATATATCATCGTGGGATTCGACCACAGCGTATACAACAAACCCGATGTAAACGGTAACGGAGGATACGATTTCTCTATTATAGGCAATCCCTTCGACGGTAGTTCCGAACCGGGTATCGTCTACGTCATGCAGGACGAAAACGGAGACGGACTGCCCAATGACACTTGGTACGAACTACGTGGCAGCGAAACCGGAAAGGCGGAAACCTATCAACACTATGCCGTCACTTACTACCGCCCGCCTACACACAATATGCCCCTGCAATGGATCGACAACCGGGGAAACTCCGGCTCCATCGACCTCAATCCTAACTTCCCGCTATGGATAAAGGAAAACAACTATACTTTATACGGTACCCGCCTGAAGCGAAATACAACCCGGACACCGGGCGGAATCTGGCGCAATGAATCCTATCCGTGGGGATATGCGGACAACTGGGGAGAAGACATTCTCGCCGAGGGCGACAATCACGATGCCGCACCCGTAGGCAACGCCTTCAAGATAGAAAACGCCATGTATCCCGACGGCACTCCGGTCAAGTTGCAATACATCGACTTCATCAAGGTGCAGACCGGCATACAATCCGTAGCGGGAGCCATCGGAGAGTTGTCCACCGAAGTATTCGGCTTCGTCGATTATAAGATGAGCGAAGCTCCTTCAAAGATAGATTAATAATCATTCATTATAAATTCACTTAATTTTTTAGACAATGAGAAAAGTAAATTACTGGAAAACCCTGTTAGTGGTTTTATGTACCGGATGCATCTTTGCAGCATGTGGCGACGACGACGATGAAAACCCGTTTACCGGAGTAGACAACAACTTCCTTAGTTTTTCACTGGAAAGTAATGAAAACGTATGGAAAGCGACGATTATAGACAATGAGATCACCGTAACGGTTCCCGAAGGAACTTCGCTCGATGGCGCGCAAGCCAGCTATACCCTTAGCGAGCAGGCAACTGTTAACCCCAATCCTTCTTCCGTTACCGCCTGGGGCGAAGAGCAACAATTCACAGTAACTTCCTACAACGGAACTACGCGTACCTATAAATATACAGTACGCTACTCCGCTGTAAGTGAAATCGGCACATTCATACTTAATTCGCAAGCTGATGTAGACGCTTTAGCCGACCACCATGTCACGGTTATCGAAGGCAGTCTGAGCATAGCTACAGTAGAAAATACAGAAGACCCCGTGATTAATCTGAACGGATTGGCAAAGATTACCGAAGTAATGGACGACATCACTATCGGGCAATACTATAAAGGTGAAAACCTTGCCGGACTGGCTAAACTGGAAAAGGTGGGAAGTATCAGCATGAGAAACAATAGCTCACTGACCGAGTTTGCACTCCCAAACTTGCTTTCTATCCGTGGAGAACTATTCATAGCAAACCCGGCAGAAAACAACATCACTTCTATAAAATGCCCGCAACTAACTACAATTCTAAAACAATGCTATATCCAAGCTCCCAACCTGAAAAGCTTAAATCTCAATTCGCTCGAAAGCATTCCGGGAAAAGGAGATAACAGTGATGGAGATGGTACATTCTCTCTTTATGGTAGCCAGCTTGTTTCATTAGATTTGCCGGTCTTAAAGCAGGTAGGAAAAAAGTTCACTCTATCGTTGGGAACAAAACATCCGGAACTCACCCAAATTAATCTACCGGAACTTATCTCCTGTAAAGAAGTATCTATTGGTTATGCAGATAAGTTAGAAACAATCAGTCTTCCCAAATTATCCACTCTTTCTTCTTTTAGCATTACTTCTTGTGCCAAATTTTCGAAGTTGAACGAAACCATTGCACCGTCCAATTTGGAAAAGCTAAGTGTATCACATTGTCCAAGCGTAACGGAATTGGATGCAAGTCAAAAAGACATCAACAGTATTTCTATCACTTATGTTGACAATAATTTCGTTCTAAAAGGAAAAGAAGAAATGGGAAGCTATGCATTCACAGGATATCAACTACCCAAAACAGAAGGAATCTCTACTTTTGCCAGTCTCACGGTTACCACTCCGCTTACTAATGTAGAAATTTCCGGTATTAAACAAGTTACAGGGGAATTAAGTTTCCAAGCTACAGCAAATGTGACATTGGAGTCAGTGAGTATGCCTGATTTAGAAACTGTAGGTAAATTCGCTACTGGAAATGACAATAAAAGATGCAACTTTCCTAAACTTACAAGAGTGACTGAAAGGTTATATATAAATATAGAAAAAACTGTAACTGACCTCTCTTATTTAAATTTTAAGAGTTTAGAGTCTGTAGAGTTTTTAGAAATGTATGGCAGCAGAAATACCAACATAACATCACTTGAAGACCTTTTGCCCAAATTAAAATCGTCAAATCGTATAAGTATTAGACTATTCACAGCTCTATACGATTTTAGTCTATTCAAAGATATAGCAGATGCAATGACAGAAGACGCCCAATGGTACGTACGTACTTGTGGTCCCGGAACAGTAACATTACAACAGATGCAAGAATCAGCAACCGGTGATTTTACACCGGATAATTAATCACTTAATAAATTACAATTATGAAAAAGAGCATTTTTTTCTTAGCAGCCAGTGCAATTATGTTTGCAATGGGCAGTTGTACTAATGATGTGTTGGACAATGTCCAGCAAGTAGACAGTTCACTTCCGCAGACACGTGCTACAGCGAGTAATGACTGGACGTATGCGTATGTACTTAGCGAAGGTACATGGCATGTAGCTCCTCCCTCATCTCCAGGAAACATTGTTCGCTATGATAACAATTGGACGAAAAAGTCTACCCTAGAAATTGGAGACACAGGCAACGACTTGATTCAATACGGATCAAAACTCTATTGTGCAGTAAGTGGTCACGACCTTACAGCAGATAATGGAGGAATATGGGTACTGAATGCCAAGACCGGTCAACTTCTCACACCTCAAATGAAACAATACGATGATGAAAAAACCGGGCACAAAGCTATGCCAAGACACTTGGCTGCTGCCAATGGAAAAGTATATATCAGCTTTTATTCAGGGGCAGTGATGTCTATCGACACCATGAATTATGCTAAAGTTAACTACCTAGAACTGGATGCGACCTATTCAGAAGGAATCTGTGTAGGTAAAGACAACAAAATATATGTCTGCAATTCAGGCAATACTGATGACACCCAAGCTGGTGAAGGAACAACTATTTCCGTATTGCCACTTACCCTTGACGATGAAACTCAAATTACCGTTCCTAAAAATCCTAAGTTGATAGCAGCTTATTCAGCCAATAAGATGTACTTTAACGTACTGGGTGACGGAGGTATGCACTCTGCATTGTACAAATTCAATCCAACTACACCCAATGTAGCTCCAACATTAGTTACAGAAAAAGCAGGTGGATTTGCAATCGGCAGTCAATATCTTTATACAGCAGATATTGATTGGAACACAACTGACTATAAGACTATCATGCAAAAAGTACAATTATCGAATGATGTTACCAGTGATTTCACAGATGATCCCGGATATATGTTCGGTTTCAGCGTAACAGTCAATCCGTTCAACGGAGATGTATGCTTCGGTCAATCAATGGGAGACGCATTGTATGTTTATGACTCCGCAGGAGGTGATTACCTAGATATGGTAAATACCGGCACAGCCAACGTGAACGCCGTAGTCTTCGTCAAATAACTTTCCGCATCAATACTGAAAAGTTAGATTCAATACATTCACCTCCCAGCGAAACTTTCTCGTAAGGGAGGTGAATTTTCTTCTTTTTTACTACTTTTGTCCTCAGATAAAAACATCCGTATGAAATTTAAATCCATTATTTCAACTATCACGCTATTATGCCTCCTTTTTTTGGCAAGCTGCGTATACAATAAAAAAACTTCTTTGGAAGCATTCAAGCAAGACGTATACACGCCCGAATATGCTACCGGATTCAAGATACTTGGCGCAAAGAATGCCCAAAGCACCTTGATACAAGTATCCAACCCGTGGCAAGGAGCCAAAAATGTAACAATGTCCTACTTCATCTCCCGCAATGGTGAGCTCCCCCCCACAGGATTCACCGGACCGACCATCCCTGCCGGAGCCCAACACATCGTATGTATGTCTTCCTCCTACATCGCCATGCTCGACGCACTGGGACAAGTGGACCGCATCGTAGCCGTATCCGGCATCAACTACATAGCCAATCCCTACATCCTCGCCCACAAAGATTCTATCAAGGACATGGGCCCCGAAATAAACTACGAACTATTGCTGGGATTGAAACCGGACGTCGTACTGCTATATGGCATCGGTGATGCCCAGACAGCAGTAACAGACAAGCTGAAAGAACTCGCTATCCCCTATATGTATGTAGGAGAATATCTGGAAGAGTCACCGCTTGGCAAAGCCGAATGGCTGGTTGCCCTCTCCGAACTGACAGACAGCCGTGACAAAGGCATCGATGTATTCAGGGAAATCCCCAAACGCTATCAGGCACTGAAAGACCTCACCGCATCCGTAGAGCAACGCCCTACCGTGATGTTCAACACCCCGTGGAACGACAGCTGGGTGATGCCTTCCACCCAAAGCTATATGGCACAACTGGTCACTGACGCAGGAGCCGACTATATATATAAGGAGAACACCTCCAACAGCTCCGCCCCCATCGGCCTGGAAACTGCCTACGGACTGATACAAAAAGCAGACTATTGGATCAATGTAGGCACGGCATCCACACTGGACGAACTGAAAAACATGAATCCCAAGTTTGCCGATGCCAAATCTGTTCGTGATAAAACTGTTTATAACAACAACCTGCGGATAACCGCCACAGGAGGCAATGACTACTGGGAATCGGCAGTCGTACGGCCTGACGTCGTATTGCGTGATCTGATTCATATCTTTCATCCCGAACTTATATCCGACTCAACCTATTATTACAGACACCTGGAATGAAGCAACCTCGTAGGCACACCACTCTTTTATTCATCACTCTGGGAATAATCGCCGTAGTCTTATTATTAATAGATATGGCGACAGGGGACACTTATATCCCCATCCCCAAAGTATGGGCCGTACTGACCGGAGGCGAATGCGACGAGATGACACGCAACATTCTTCTCTCCATCCGCTTTATACGGGTAGTAGTAGCAGGGTTGATAGGTATCGCCTTGTCGGTCAGCGGCCTGCAAATGCAGACCGTTTTCCAGAATCCGTTGGCAGACCCTTATCTGCTGGGAGTCAGTTCCGGTGCGGGACTCGGAGTGGCGTTGTTTATATTAGGTGCCCCATTGCTAGGCTGGGCAGATTTCCCACTTTTGCAATCCGCCGGCATCGTAGGTTCGGGCTGGATAGGGACCGCCGTCATCTTGCTGGGCGTAGCCATCATCAGCCGAAAAGTAAAGAATATACTGGGCGTACTGATCATGGGAGTCATGATAGGCTACGTAGCGGGAGCCATCATCCAGATATTGCAGTATCTAAGTTCGGCGGAACAACTGAAAATGTTCACCCTGTGGTCAATGGGATCGCTCAGCCACATCACAGCCGGACAGCTGTCTATCATGATACCGGTTGTGTGCATAGGTCTGCTGCTCTCCGTAGCCTGCATCAAGTCACTGAACCTGCTCTTGCTTGGCGAAAACTACGCACGCACGATGGGCATGAGCATCAAACGCTCGCGGACGCTTGTCTTCATCTCTACAGCACTGCTGACAGGAACAGTCACCGCCTTTTGCGGCCCCGTAGGATTCATCGGACTGGCAGTGCCGCACATCACCCGGCTGCTGTTTGATAACGCCGACCACCGGATACTGATGCCGGGCACCATGCTGACAGGACTTATCGCCATGCTGATATGCGACATCATCGCCAAGAAATTCCTGCTGCCGGTGAATTGTATCACCGCACTGCTGGGAGTTCCGGTTATTTTATGGGTAATAGGTAAAAACTTGCGTATATTCAAATGATTCAACTCAAAGACCTGACACTGGGATACGAACAGCGTACGCTGCTGGAAAAAGTCTCCGCCCACATCACGGGAGGACAACTCGTCGCACTGCTCGGCAGAAACGGCACAGGAAAAAGTACACTGCTGCGTGCCGTCATGGGACTGGAAAAGCCCCAAAACGGAGAAATTATCCTACACGGGAACAACATCGCTTCACTGAAACCGGAAGAACTGGCACGGAACATCAGCTTCGTCACCACCGACAAAGTGCGCATTGCCAACCTGCGATGCAGAGACGTCGTCGCACTGGGACGTGCTCCCTATACCAACTGGCTCGGTCAGCTGCAAGGAGAAGACAAGGAGAAGGTGGACAACGCCATGCACCTGGTAGGCATGGACAGCTATGCGGAAAAGACGATGGACAAAATGTCCGACGGAGAATGCCAACGCATCATGATAGCCCGTGCCCTTGCACAGGACACTCCTGTCATCCTGCTCGACGAACCTACCGCCTTCCTTGACTTGCCCAACCGCTACGAACTCTGTCTGCTTCTCCGGAAGCTGACGCAAAAGGAAGGAAAGTGTATCCTGTTTTCCACACACGACCTGGACATCGCTCTCTCACTTTGCGACACAATCATGCTGATTGATAATCCTCAACTCTACAGCCTGCCTACCAATGAGATGATAACGAGCGGACATATAGAAAGACTGTTCCATAACGAGTCAATCACATTTGACGCACAAGCCATGAAAATAAGAATCAGATAAATATCCCATATCCTGATTAAACAAAAACAAGCATGACAGGCGGAAATTATCAAATGATAATTTTAATCTCCTTACATCCATCTACCTTTGCAGATATTTTCAACAAACTAAAAATAAGAAGTTATGAAAGATAGTATTGATTTCGGTAGTATGGACATCTCCACATTGTTTCGTAAGTTATTAGTTCCTACGGTACTGGGAATGGTATTCTCAGCTATATTCGTTATTACAGACGGCATATTCGTAGGTAAGGGAATAGGCAGTGACGCCCTAGCTGCCGTCAATATAACAGCTCCACTTTTTATGATCGCAACAGGCATCGGACTAATGTTCGGAGTCGGAGGCTCAGTAGTCGCTTCCATCTATCTGTCTCAAGGTAAACGCAAGGCAGCAAATATCAACATTACTCAGGCTCTTGTATTCTCTACGTTCATCGTATTAGTGATGTCTGCTTTATGTTTTTGCTTCGTAGGGCCATTGGGATGCTTACTCGGAAGTTCAGACAGATTATTGCCTCTTGTCATAGAATATATGATCTGGTATCTACCCTTCCTCGTATTCTATGAGTTATTGAGCACAGGCATGTTTTTCATCCGGCTGGACGGATCTCCCAATTATGCCATGATGTGCAATGCCATCGCAGCTATATTCAATATTATATTCGACTATATTTTCATCTTTGAATTTGGCTGGGGAATGATGGGTGCTGCCTTTGCCACCAGCCTGGGAACAGTAGTAGGTGGATTGATGACTGTAATCTATCTTACGCGGTTCTCCCGCAACATTCATTTGCATCGCATCAAGCTAAGTTTGAAAAGCCTGATGCTAACGCTCCGTAACGGTGGCTATATGATAAAACTGGGAACCTCCGCTTTCATCAGTGAGGCTTCCATCGCCTGTATGATGTTTTTAGGGAATTATGTCTTTATCCATCATCTCGGAGAAGACGGAGTAGCTGCGTTCAGCATTGCCTGCTACTTCTTCCCCATCATCTTTATGGTATACAATGCCATCGCACAATCCGCACAGCCGATTATCAGCTATAATTTCGGTGCCGGGCAACCGGATCGGGTTCGAAAAGCCCTGCATCTTGCCATCCGTACAGCTTTAATTTGCGGAATCAGCTTTTTCATCATCACGTTTCTATGCCGTCAGAATATTGTTTCGTTGTTCATTGACCGAAGCTGTCCCGCCTTTGATATTGCGGTCAATGGCATTCCTTATTTTGGGGTTGGATTCATATTTTTTGCCGCCAATATGATAGGCATCGGCTATTACCAGAGCATCGGACGAGGTCAACGAGCCACCATCATCACTCTTCTGCGGGGAGTGGTATTCATGCTGATCGGATTCTTTGTACTTCCACTTGTTTTAGGAGTACCGGGAATATGGTTGGCTGTTCCGTTGGCAGAATTGTTAACGACTCTCTATATTATCGGAATTTATTTCAAAGATCGCTTCATGGTCCACCGACTATGAGTATATTTGCAACATGGATGCATTCATTAAAAAACTCTGCGACAAATATAAAGTATTGGAAAGTGACGTACAGACCTTACTAGGCTGTATGGAGGAAGTACATTTCAAAAAGAGAGACCTCATTGTACGCGAAGGGACAAAGAACAGCAACCTTTATTTTATAAAAACGGGAATATGGCGGGCATATTACCACAAAGATGGAGCAGATGCCACCATCTGGTTCGCTTCAGACGGAGAAGCAGCTTTCTCCGTCTGGGGATATGCAGACAATGCTTATTCACTGATTAATATTGAAGCAATGTGCGACAGTGTAGCCTACAGTATATCCCGCGCAACCTTGAATCAATTATATCATTCTTCCATCGGACTAGCCAATCTGGGACTGCGGCTGATGGATCACCAGCTTCTTCTGCAAGAAAACTGGCTCATCAACTCCGGCAGTCCACGAGCGAAGGAACGTTACCTGACTCTTATCAAGGAGACTCCGGAACTGTTGCAATATGTGCCTTTAAAGTACATTGCATCTTATCTGTGGATAACACCGCAGTCGCTGAGCAGGATTCGGGCATCCTTATAATCTTCACTTTTTTATGAGTATAAGATCAAATATTTCTCTCAAACTCAAGTGAATAAATAAAACTATCCGCACGATAATATCCTATATTCCATTCCAACGGACACCCTTCGGGATCATAAACAAACCTTTTACGCACCAAAATTGGATCTCCGACCTTTATCTCAAGCTTACCAGCAATGTACTTGTCAGCCAGCCTGGCACTAATATCTTCTTTAGAAACTTTTGCAATAGCATGATAATCTCTTTCCAATATCTCATAAAGAGGTCTGGAGAAATCCTCACTTCCTGTTAAACCTATTTTAGGATTAAAATAGGATATAAAGTACACGAAAGGGTATTCTTGATTTCCACGTAAACGCTCTAACTTCAGTATTCTTTTTACATCAGGAGCATTAAAAAAAAGGGCTATATCATCTGTAGGCTTTGTCCAGCTAACATGAAGTTCATAATTCATTGGTACAATTCCCAAAGTTTTCATTTCCTGTGTGAAACTCATCCAATTCTGAGCTTTGGAACATACAGCTGAATTTACAACAACTGTACCTACTCCCTTTTTCCTCATCAGCAATCCTTCGTTCACAAGGTTATTAATCGCCTGTCTCAAGGTATTACGAGATATGCCCAATTGTTTAGACAAATCAATTTCATTTGGAAGCATTTTACCTTGTTTATATTCCTCCCCTTTGATAATAGTCCTCAACTGTTCTTCTATCTGAAGATAAAGGGGGATTGCGCTGTTATGGTTAACTAATATCTTCATGATTAACTTTTTTACAAAGATAAAAATAAAAATAAAAACAGGCAATACTTTTTGTTCTTTTCAAGAAAAAGAATACATTTGCAAATGTTTATATGTTCAGACATAATAATTAATTAAATCATAATAACTATGAAGTATTATTTGGGAATAGACATAGGTGGTACACATATAAAAGGTGGAATCGTCAACCTTCTAACGAATGACATTCATCAAAACATACTATCTCACGAAGAACTGAATGCCACAGATTCAACATCAAGCATCATTACGAAAGTCGGAAAAGTTATTACTGACATTCAAGCCTATATGCCCCTATCTAAATTAGGCGGAATCGGTATAGCCATGCCCGGTCCTTGCGACTATGCCAAAGGTATAGTTGCCATTTATGGTGTGCCAAAGTTTCAGTCACTTTTCGGTCTTAACCTTAAAGAAGAAATTAAAAAAGTATCTGACCTGAATACTGTTTTCATAAATGACGCATCCGCTTATGCCCTTGGAGAGTATTATGCAGGAGCAGCAAAAGACACAAGTAGAAGCATTATAGTCACAATCGGCACCGGACTTGGAAGTACATTTCTTGAAAATGATACTGTTTTGAACGAACTGACAGAAGGAATACCTGAACATGGATATCTCTACAACATACCTTACCGAGACGGAATGGCAGATGACTTTTTTTCGACAAGATGGTTTGTAAATACATGGAATATGCTATTTCCAGATAAAAAGGTAACTGGCGTAAAAGAAATCGCACTACGCGCTTCGAACGGAGACAATAATGCACAGTCATTATTTGAAAACTTCGCTTCAAATTTCGTAGAATTCATAACCCCATTCCTGCTAAATTTTAAACCGGAGAAACTTATTATAGGAGGAAATATAGCGAAAGCTTCTGACTTCTTTTTAGACAATATTCAGTTTCAATTAAAGAAACTCAATTTAATCACTAAAATAGATATCTGTAAATTATGGGATATGTCGCCATTAATCGGATCTGCTATTTACACAAGCAACATACTTGAAAATATGGAAAATACAAAAGAGAAAAGACACACACAGCAATTTATTGCACCTACTAACTCTACTGCCACCTCATCAGGAGAATATGATATATACCCGGCATTTCCATTGGGAAAAGGCAAAATTGGGAAAGGTATAAACCAACTAGCTGACTGGATAGAAAAGCATTCCCAAATAAAAATAGATGGTTATATTGGAGTCTTTTGGGATGAATTAATCATTAAGTTAGGAGAAGAACTCAGAAAAAGAGGAAAGAATGTGCGATTCTTTCATTCCAGTGTAGCAATGAAAGATCCACAGACTATTGAAAAAATGATTGCTCCTTATCTTGGAGGAGATAATCCGTTATTCGGCACCATTACTGATAAGCATTTGGTTAATTGGTTTGATGAAAATAAGCTTAATTCCATACAACCTGACCCGGAAGCAGATTTAAATATATTTATAGGTACAGGAGCAGCCCTATCTCAATGGAAAGCTCCCCTGATTTATATTGATATTCCTAAAAATGAGATTCAGTTTAGAATGCGCGCCGGAGCCATCAATAATTTAGGATTAGATTATCGAAAAGACAATCAACAGGCTTACAAACAACTATATTTTGTAGACTGGATTGTTCTTAATAAGCACAAAAAGCAATGCCTGCCTCTGATTGACCTACTTATTGACGGACAAAGAGAATGGGATGAACTATTAATGATTTCAGGAAATGACCTACGAGAAGGATTGCACAAAATGAGCCGCAATTTCTTCAGAGTTCGTCCATGGTTCGAGCCTGGCGCCTGGGGAGGACAATGGATGAAAAATCATATTCAAGGATTAAATAAAGAAGTAAATAATCTGGCATGGTCTTTTGAACTGATGGTACTTGAAAACGGACTAATGCTGGAGAGTGACGGATATCGGCTTGAAGTATCTTTCGATTTTCTTATGTATAGTGATTATCAGAATATATTAGGAGAATGTTCGGAAACATTTAAGTACGATTTCCCGATACGTTTCGACTTTCTAGACACCTTTGACGGAGATAATCTTTCTATCCAATGCCATCCACGCCCCCGATATATACAAGAGCATTTTAACATGCCATTCACCCAAGATGAGACATATTACATATTGGATTGTAAAAACTCGCCATGTGTATATTTAGGCTTTCAAGACAACATCGTCCCTGAGGAATTCCAATATACCTTGGAACGAAGTCAACAAAAAGCAACGAAGGTAGAGATAGAAAGGTTTGTTCAAAAACACCAAGCTAAAAAGCACGATTTCTTTCTTATTCCCAATGGCACCATACATGCTTCAGGAAAAGATTGCGTGGTATTGGAAATAAGTAGCGCACCCTATATTTTCACATTTAAAATGTACGACTGGATACGCATGGGATTAGACGGGAAACCACGACCTCTAAACATTCAACACGGAATGAATAATCTATATTTTGAAAGAAAAGGGGAAAAAGTAATCCAGGAATTGATATGCCATCCATATATCATGAAAGAAAATCAGGAGTGTACCATAGAGCATCTACCTACTCATAAAGAGCATTTTTATGATGTATATCGTTACACCTTCAAAGACCGTATTCAAATGAATACAGAAAATACATGCCATGTATGTATGATAGTAGAAGGAGACTCCGTTTGCATTGAAACAGAGGACGGCATGAAACAACGCTTTAATTATGCAGAGACTTTTGTCATCCCTGCTGCTGCCCGATCATATACAATCATAAATGAAAATCCCGACAAAAGAATAATGTTGGTAAAAGCCTTTGTAAAAAAAGAAGTTACTTTGAAATAATGTCTTAATAAAAACATCTTATCCAACTACTATGAAACGAACTATTGTACAAATTATCTTTTTCATATATTGTATTGCGAATGTATATCCACAATACAGCACAATCTGGCAACTTGGCAAAACAGATAATTCATCCAAGGAGTTTGCCTTAGCACCGGATGGAAAAGATCGATTTATTATCTCCGGATTTGGGGATAATAAAAAATATTTTTATGCAGGCGAACACACACCGGCCGATTTTCCATACATTATACCGGGGCCTACTGCTGAATGGGCTGGCTCATCTTACTGGGCAGGACAATGCAGGATACAACTTCCTATTTTAATAAAACTATCCGATGTCAATCCGCTAAAGAAATATCAATGGAATATTTTTATAGAGAATGTAGAATACGAAGACTGTATGTTCTTAAGACTGGAAGTCAACGGAAAGAATTACGATTCTCCTATAAAGCCTGGCACCAAACAGCTAACATATTCAATACAGCCCGGAATTCTAAAGGAAGGGTACAACAAGATTGTAATGCAGTTATTCAACGGTAAATCCCTAACTTTTGACGCCATTTGCCTAAACGGACCTCAAGAGACACAAATCAATAAGATAGGTGATACTCCTATTATTTCAATGAAAATGGCTGATTATGAATTAGAACAAGGGAAAACAAGAACACAGCCTCTTCTACTGAAAACTATAACTAAAAAATCCGGAACACTTAAAATACAAATCAACCAAAAGAAGATATTCAAACAAGTAGAAGAAGGAGAGAATATCTACGAAATTCCAACCGGAAAACTTAAAGACCAGTCTAAAATCAAAGTTAAAATATCAACAGAAGGACAAACAGTAGCAACTCAAGAATTTATCCGTAGTAACCAGCAACTACGCAGATCAATTGATTATGTTGATCAGTTTGCTGGTTCCAGTGGTTCACGATGGATGATAGGCCCCGGACCATGGATGCCATTTGGAATGGTAAAATTTATGCCCGATAACGAAGATGCCCATTGGAAAGCAGGATATGAATATAACGTTGAAAACATAATGGGATTCAGCCACATTCACGAATGGACAATGACAGGACTCTTAATGATGCCAACTACGGGAGATTTAAAAATACAACCCGGAACAGAAAAACAGCCGGACTATGGGTATCGCTCCCGAATTAATAAGAAAACCGAAACAGCCCGAATCGGTTATTATTCTGTTAATCTTACAGATTATAATATCCAAGCAGAATTAACAGCAACTACCCGCAGTTCCCTTCAGCGATACACATTCAACAAAGCAGAGCAGCCACGAATACTAGTTGACTTTTTCTTTCCAGCAGAATACGACTGGAATTTAGATGATGTATACGTAAAAAAAGTATCTGACACAGAAATAGAGGGATGGACCTTGAACGATTGCCGGTCAACAGGATACCATGGAGTACAAAGATATAAATTACATTTTGTCATGCAGTTTGATAAGCCATTCAAAACAATGAATGGCTGGATACGAAACAAAGTATATAGCCAAATTGAACAGCTACATAAATCAAACATGAAGTCCCGACAGGTATTTACAGTCGAAAATAACAGTCAAGACAAACTGGACGCAGGAATCTTCCTCGACTTTAACCTTAACACTGGTGATGATGTTATGGTAAGGACAGGTATTTCATTAGTAAGCATTGATAACGCACGGCTAAATCTGGAAGAAGAAATAGCGAGACCATTCGGATGGAATTTTGATAAAGTTGTCACCAATCAACAAGATACCTGGGAAACACTTTTCCAAAGAGTCAGTATCACAACAGACAATTACCTCTTAAAGCAAAAATTCTACACCAATCTTTACCGTTCTATCAGTCCACGGACCATCTGGAATGATGTAAATGGGGAATGGATAGATATGAACGGTAACAAAGCTCTTATAGACAAGCCAGGTAAAAGCGTATATGGAGGTGATTCTGCTTGGGGAATGCATTGGACATTAGGTCCATTTTATAATCTTCTCTATCCGGAGTACATGTCCAATTGGATTTACACTTACGAGCAGTTCTATCGTCGTGGCGGCTGGCTTCCCAATGGTAATCCCGGTATGAAATATTTCAGAGTCATGATAGGCAATCCTGCTTTGCCATTGATAGTCTCCGGCTATCAACATGGAATTCGTGACTTCGACAGTCAACTCATGTATCAGGCATTAATTCACCAACAAACAGCCACTATGATAAACTATCCCGGAGGAGGACAAGTCGGTAACGAAAGTTATCCCGATTATATAACCAAAGGTTATGTACCTCTATACGATGACGCATGGGATTGGAATTCTCCGCATTATCAATCATACGTTTCCAATACAATGGAATACTCATATCAAGACTATTGCGCTGCTCAATATTTTGACGCTCTTAATAAAAAAGATGACTTCAATACATTTATGAAACGTTCTGATAACTGGAAAAACATATTCGACCCATCAACCGGATATGTACGCCCCCGACGTCCCAACGGAGAGTGGATCGAAAACACCAACCCATATCATGCTCCCGGATTTTGCGAAGGCAGCGCTTGGCAATTCACCTGGTACGTTCCTCATGATGTAAAAAGCCTCATCAATTTAATAGGAGAGCGTCAATTCATCGACCGGCTGAATGCCGGATTTGCAACATCCGAAAAAGTAAGCTTCAATGCTTTAGGAGATAATATGGGAGCTTATCCTATTAATCATGGGAATGAAACAAATATGCAGGCAGCTTACCTCTTCTCTTATACCAGTGAGCCGTGGCACACCCAGAAATGGGCACGTGCTATACAAGAAAAATATTATGGAATGGGTCCCCGAGACGCCTATCCGGGAGACGAAGATCAAGGCCAAATGAGTTCTTGGTACATCTTAAGCAGCATAGGACTTTTCCAAATGGATGGCGGTTGCAGCAAAGATCCTGTATGGTTACTGGGGAGTCCGCGATTCGACCGGGTAGAAATTCAGTTAGACAACACCTATTACTCTGGAAAAAAACTTATCATAAAAGCAGAAAATGTATCCAAAGACAATTGTTACATTCAATCTGTAAGATTCAATAACAAGCGCCTTAGTAATAACTATATAGAATGGAGTAAACTCAAAAAAGGAGGAACACTTCATTTCATTATGGGTGACCGACCAAATCCAAATGCATTTAAATAAATAAACACATATGAAAAATAAAAGTAAGATACTACCAGTTCTTTTTGGTTTCTTTATTATGGGGTTCTGTGACTTAGTAGGAGTATCAGTCACTTATGCGAAAGATTATTTCAGTTGGAGCGAAACCCAAGCCGGTTTCCTGCCATCAATGGTATTTATATGGTTTTTACTCATCTCTATTCCGATTTCTATCTGGATGGACAAGAAAGGTAGAAAAACAATATCACTGATAGGACTTTTATCTACTTTTATTGGAATGTTACTTCCATTACTTACATTCACACAGACAGCCTGTTATATCGCCTTTGCACTTTTAGGCATAGGAAATACCATCCTTCAAGTGTCACTTAATCCTTTATTAACCAATGTTATCGCTGAAGGAAAATTATCAAGCATTATGACAGCCGGACAATTCATCAAAGCACTATCTTCTTTTGTAGGACCTATAGTGGCCGGATTCTGCTCTGTTTATTTCAACAACTGGATATTAATGTTTCCCATATTCGCCGCCATTACTCTAATTTCCGGAATCTGGTTATTTTTCACTCCAATAAATGAGAAAGACGACAAAAGATTAACATCCAGTTTCTATCAAGTTATTTCTCTCCTGAAAAATAAAACCATCTGCCTTTTATTCGGAGGCATCATTTGTATTGTTGGCTTAGATGTAGGAATGAATGTATTTACCCCAAAACTTTTAATTGAAAATGCAGAGTTGACTAAAGAAATCGCAAGTTATGGTACAAGCTGGTATTTTGCCGCTCGCACTTTGGGGACCTTATGTGGTGTAATTCTATTAGCAAAGTTTTCCGAAATTTATTATTATCGGATCAATATGTTCATTGTATTAATAGCTTTGTCCTGCATTTATTGGATACATTCTCAATATATTATTTTGTTATTAGTATGCATTATAGCCTTTGCAATGTCTAGCATATTTGCCGTCATCTACTCGCTAGCCTTGCATACATTACCCTATAAAACCAACGAAATATCAGGACTCATGATAACTGGGATATCCGGTGGCTCCATCATTCCTCCTCTCATGGGAGTTTGCGCAGATTATACCGAAAGCCAATCAGGCTCCATCCTTGTCATGCTAATTTGTGTAATCTATCTAATTTTATGTTCGTTTCATAAATTTAAAACCATACACACAAAGCCGCATTAACATTTATTCTCAAAACAACCATTCATATATAAATTTATATTAAATAAATAAATCTTTCTAGTTTTCCTGCTTTAAATATATATATTTGCAATATGTATATACATATAGACATTATATAATACATATATCATAAGCAATTAATACTATGTAGATTAAAATATACAGCCTTTATATACAAGAAATCACATTAAATCTAATATAAAACCCTTATGACTTACTTTTTAAAATCACAGAGTATGAAGAAGCTTTTATGCAACTTACCACGCTTCGTATTATGGATAGCTTTCCTTCTAATCATTGAAAGCTATGTAACCTTGCAAGCTCAAACCAGTAGTAGTAACAACTCATCCAAAGCAATATCAGGGAAAATTGTGGATGAAACAGATTTGCCTATTGCAGGAGCTACTGTACAGGTGAAAGGATCAACAAAAGGAGCCATTTCGGATATAGATGGCTTATTTACTATTTCATCCGAACCAGGCTCTATTTTGATTTTCTCATTTTTAGGATACCAATCTATTGAATACAAGATAGATAAAGTACCTCAAACCATTAAACTTTTGCCAAAGGTAGATGAATTGGATGAAGTTACTGTGGTTGGTTTTGCTAAACAGAAAAAAGAAAGTGTGATTGGAGCAATATCAACCTTAAAACCTGAAAGATTAAAAATTCCAACCAGTAATCTGACTCAAGCCTTAGGTGGTAATGTTGCCGGAATTATATCTTACCAGTTGTCCGGTGAACCTGGAAATGACAATGTGGAATTCTTTATTCGCGGTGTGACAACTTTTGGTTACTCTAAAAGTCCACTGATATTAATCGATAATATCGAATCATCTACTACTGATCTTTCCAGACTGTCCGCAGATGACATTGCTGCTTTCTCTATAATGAAAGATGCAACAGCAACTGCCATTTATGGTGCACGCGGAGCTAATGGAGTCATTTTGATTACTACCAAGCAAGGCAAACCCGGTAAGGTAAAAATTAGTGCCAGAGTGGAAGGTTCATTGTCAGCACCTACAAAAAGAATAGACATGGTAGATCCTATCAGCTATATGAAATACCACAATGAAGCTGTACTCACACGTAATCCGTTAGCTGTCCGGCCTCATACCGATGAGAAAATAGCATCAACAATAGCCGGCAAAAATCCCTATGTATATCCGGCGGTAGACTGGTACAATGAATTATTTAATGATAATGTATTTAATTCACGTGCCAACATCAATATGAGCGGAGGTAGTGAAACTGCCAGATATTATGTTTCTTTAGGCATATCGGATGACAATGGTATCATGAAGGTAGATAAACGAAACAATTATAACAGTAACATTGATTTAAAAAAAATCTATGTACGTTCTAACATTGATATTGATGTGACCAAGACGACTACATTTTCTGTAAAATTCAGTGGCAATTTTGATGATTATACCGGTCCTATTGTAAGCGGCAATGATCTATACCGAAGAGCAATGGCAACAAGTCCTGTTTTATTCCCCAAATATTATATGCCTGATGAAAATCATACATCTACTTCACATATTTTATTTGGTAACGCAGGTGATGGTAATTACATCAATCCCTATGCGGAAATGATACGTGGTTACAAACAATACACCAATTCGGTTATTTCTGCCCAGGCGGAATTAAATCAGAAATTAGATTTTATAACTCCAGGACTTAGTATCAAAGTCTTCGCAAGTACTACCCGAAATTCATACAGCGGACAACAACGTTCTACTTCACCCTTTTATTATTCAATCAGCTATTATGATAAACTAACCGACACATATACTTTAAGGGAGCTGAACCCTAATGGTGGACGGGAAGATTTGGATTATACAGCAGAAGGGAATCAAGTCAGCAGTTCGTATTATTATGAAGCATCTCTCAACTACAACCGTACGTTCCGGGAAAAGCATAATATCACCGGATTATTAGTAGGAGTTCTGAGAGAGAATAAGAGCGGAGGCGCAAGTTCGATACAGACATCTTTACCAGCCCGTAACATTGGATTATCAGGTCGTTTTACATACGCATACGACGGACGATATTTTGCTGAAGCAAACTTTGGTTACAATGGTTCCGAAAGATTTGCCAAAAATGAACGATTCGGACTCTTTCCTTCGATAGGAGCAGGCTGGATGATCTCCGAAGAAAAGTTTTGGAATCAAGACCTTAAGAATATTATCAATAAACTGAAACTAAAAGGAACTTACGGTTTGGTAGGTAACGACAATATTGGTGCATGGAATGACAGATTCTTTTATATGTCCGAGGTAAATCTAAACGGTAGTGGTGCAAATTTCAGTTGGGGACAAGATTTTGAACGGAATGTCGGTACTATCGACATGATACGCTATCGAAATGACAAAATCAAATGGGAAATTGCTCAAAAAATGAATTTAGGTCTCGAAGTTGGGCTATTTAATATATTTGACATACAATTCGATTACTTCACCGAATATCGAAAAAACATCTTTGGCGAACGCCAAACCATCCCGTATGAAATGGGATTCAGTGCACCTCTTTATGCTAATAAAGGAGAAGCTTCTTCACATGGATTCGAAGTGCAGGTAGATGCCAACCACGCTTTCAATAAAAACTTCTGGTTAGGAGTGCGTGGCAATTTCACTTATGCAACAGGCAAATATGAGCATGTAGAAGAACCCTATCGTCCTTACCCTTGGCTTAGTCATATTGGAAAACGTATTAATCAGACTTATGGATTAATAGCGGAAAGACTGTTCATTGATGAAGAAGATATTGCAAATTCACCTGTTCAGACATATGGTGAATATATGCCCGGTGACATAAAATACAAAGATGTAAATAATGACGGAATAATTAATGATGAAGATATTGTTCCAATAGGGATTTCCTCTTCTCCAGAAATTGTATACGGCTTCGGAGTGTCGATGGGATACAAGAATTTTGATATTTCTTGTTTCTTTCAAGGAGCAGCGAGATCTTCTTTCTTTATTAATTCCAAAGCAACAAATCCTTTCATGCAAATGGATTTCGGAGGAAATAACCTCAATGGTATGATGCAAGCATATGCGGATGATTACTGGTCTGAATCGAATCGTAATATATACGCTACTTTCCCAAGATTGTCAACTACTGACATTGCAAACAATAACAGAAACAGTACATGGTGGTTACGCGACGGTTCTTACTTGCGTTTAAAATCAGTCGAAATCGGATATACATTACCTAAAAGGCTGACCAGCCATCTAGGTATGTCCAATTTGAGAATCTATGCCAGCGGACTAAATCTTTTCGCATGGAATCGTTTTAAATTATGGGATGTAGAACAAGGAAACGACGGAATGCAATATCCTATTCAGGCAGTTTACAATTTTGGTATTAACTTAAGCTTCTGATTACATTATGAAATACAAACATTTATTCACTAGTACATTATTGGCGATATTAATCACATCCTGCAACTATCTTGATATCGTGCCGGATAATATCGCAACGCTTGAAATGGCATTCAACACTCGGGCTAATGCTGAAAAATATTTAGCCACCTGCTATAACTTCGTACCTACAGCAGCCAATCTTGATCACAACTCCGGCCTCATCTGCGGTGGAGAAATGTGGTATCTGAAACCAGAGTCCCACTACTATAAAAATATAACCTCATTCAACATTGCACGTGGTATGCAAAACTCTAACGACCCCTTACTAAATTACTGGGATGGAGGTCAGGGAGGCTACAACATATTCAGAGGAATCCATGAATGCAATATTTTTATAGACAACATCGATCGCGTACCTGACATGCGTATGGAAGAGAAAAATAAATGGAAAGCCGAAGTGATGACTCTGAAAGCATATTATATTTATTATCTCATGTTGCACTATGGGCCCATTCCTTTACTTAAAGAGAACATCAGCGTAGAAGCAGACTTAGATATGATGCAACTGGAGAGAGAAACGATTAATGATATCGTCACTTATACAACTGATTTATTGGATGAAGCCATGAACATCCCTTCCGGATTAACATTCAATGTGACTTCTCCACGCACGGAATTAGGGCGTATCACATTACCTATTGCGAAAGCAATCAAGGCTAAATTACTAATACTGGCTGCCAGTCCTTTATTCAACGGCAATACGATGTATGCTGAATTTGTCAATTCAGAAGGGATACCTTTCTTCGACCAAGAGTATAAAAAGGAAAAATGGGAGGCGGCAGCCGCAGCGTGCCTGGATGCCATCAACACTGCCCACGAAGCCGGAGCTTCTTTATACAAATTTGATGAGAAGCTAAATTATACTCCTTCATCAACTTTACAACAAGAGTTGACACTACGTAACACAATTACCGGTCGTTTTAATTCTGAAATAATATGGGCATTAGGTTCCAATGCAACAGATGGAATACAGAATCTATGCCAAGCGCATTTAACCAGCTATTCATTGGGGAACAGAATGATTCGTAGTTGCTCACAACTTGTGCCGTCATTAGAAATTGTAGAACAATTCTATACAGCGAACGGAGTCCCGATGGATGAGGATAAAGATTATGAATATGAAAACAGATATAAACTGACAACAACTCCAGAAGATGATCCTATTCATTTTACACCAAACTACACAACTATCAAGATGCATTTAAACAGAGAGCCTCGTTTTTATGCCTATATTGGTTTTGATGGTGGAAAATGGTTCTCCATCGAATGCTGTAACGACAATGAAACGAGCTCCTATCCTATCAAATCAAAGAAAGGAGATATTGCCGGCGTTTCAGACGAACTATATTCACCGACAGGTTATTTCACAAAGAAATTGGTTAGTTATCAAAACGTAAACACCAGTGCGACCAATATCAATTACGTATATTCTTTCCCGATTATTCGCCTGTCCGATCTATACCTGCTATATGCAGAAGCTCTCAACGAGCTTAATGAAACTCCGACTACAGATGTATACTACTATGTACAACAGGTCAGGAATAAAGCCGGTCTGGATGAAGGAGGTTCTTTGGTAAATACATGGCGTAATCATTCCAACCGCCCGGATAAGCCAACCACCCAAAGAGGAATGCGTGAAATTATACAGAAAGAGCGAATGATAGAGCTTGCATTCGAAGGCCATCGTTACCATGATGTACGCAGATGGAAGTTAGGCTCTACATATCTGAATACTCAGATAAAAGGCTGGTCGGTATTAGAGCAGGACCCGGAGTACTTTTATAATGCACGAGTTCTCTTCACGAGAAAATTCATGCCAAGAGATTATTTATGGCCTATTAAGACCAATTCTATCAACAGAAATCCGAAACTTGTTCAGAATCCTCAATGGTAACTTTTAACATAAAAATGACAAAGATGAAAAATATAGCTTTTATACTTTTAATACTTGCAGCAGTTTGTTTTGCAAACTGCGCCGGTGATTACGAGGCCGAACCACGCGGTACGAATGATGGAAAAGCTCCGGCACCGATTACTAATATATCGGTGAAGAATGTAAACGGAGGAGCTATTATTAAATATACTCCTTCCGATGATGTCGATTTATTATACGTCAAAGCTATCTTCACTAATACCCGCGGAGAACAGCAGGAAGTAAGATCTTCCATGTATGTAGATTCTTTGGTAATAGAAGGGCTGGGGGATACACAAAAGAGAGAGGTCAAACTTTACTCTGTAGACCGCCACGAAAACTATTCCACACCGGCTATCGTGACTATTGAGCCTCTGACTCCTGCAGTCGTTCAGACACAAGAATCATTAAAAGTGACTGAAAGTTTTGGAGGTTTCTTCCTCGATTTCAATAATGCAGCAAGAAGTGCATTATCTTTCTACATTTACAAATGGGTAGATGAGCACAATGAATACGAGATCCATGACGTATACTCCTCACAACAGGAAGAAGGCCGCCTGACTATAAAAGGCTTAGAACATAAATTATTGAAATTAGCCATCTTCGTTAGGGATAAATGGGAAAACACTTCCGACACATTGTATGCCGAAATTACTCCTTGGAAAGAAAGCTTATTAGATAAAACAAAATTCCAACTTGTCAAAGTTATGGATGATGTCAGCTGGGATTACCACGAAGGTTATCATTCCCGTCTATGGGACGGGCAAATAGGTGGATGGAACTGGGGACATACCGAATACCCGATACCTTTCCCGCATGCCTTCAGTATTGATTTGAATGTCAATGTACGTCTCAGCCAATTCCAATTCTGGCAACGTCTGGACAGCCAAGACTTATTATATGCCCATGGAGCTCCCAAGTACTTCAAATTATATGGCTGCGAAGAGGGTAAAGATTTGCAGAATCCGGATAACTGGGTGGTATTATTTGATGGAGAAATGAAGAAACCATCCGGCGGGGCATTTGGTGATGCGCTTACTCAGGAAGATATTGAGGAAGCCCAAAGAGGCCATGTATTTACCCTCAACCAAGATGTACCATTCATTCGCTACTTCCGGTTCCAGAGTTTAATGTCATGGTCGGGAATGGAAACATCAGTTATGTCAGAAATCACTCTTTGGGGAGATATCCAAGGTGAAGAATAACCTTATAAAATAGACAGAAATGAAAAAAGTAATATATATAATAACTACTATTCTCCTGTGTATGACCTCCTGCACAGATATTCATGATACCTATTCTGAATATATCAAAGACGGAGAACAAATTTATGTAGGAAAGCTGGCGGATGTAAAAATACATCCGGGATTTCAGCGTATGATGATAACGGGGTCTATGAAATATCTAGCCACAGCAAAGACTTGCATAATAGAACTTGTAGGTTACGACAAGGTTTTCACAACAGACATTGACAGAACGCAACCTGAATTCAGTTATGAAATCAAAGATGTGGAAGAAGGCAACTATTACGTTAAAATAACCACAAAGGATAAAGAAGGTAATACCTCACTATCCGAAACCTACAATGTAGATGTATACGGAACGGAGCACATAGCGACTTATTATCCCAAGCGAATTACCGATATACAATTCGTCATTGCCGACAACTCGCTCAACTTAATTTGGAATCAGGCAGACAATGTGGTGGAAGCAATAGTTAAGTACTATGATTCAAATGAGCAACTACTAACTTTAACAGTGAAAGGAGATGCTGCTTCAACCAATTTACCTGATTGGAAAGCTACTTCTATATTAACAGTAGAAACACGAATCCTACCCAGCGAAACAGCATTGGATATCGTATCCCTGCCCATTTCAGAATACACTTTGCCCGACGATCCGATTGTAGAAATCCCCAGAACTAACTTTGCCAACGCAAATATGCCTTCAGATGTTGTAAACGGTTATGGCGGTTCAGTAGAAAAGTTATGGAACAATGATACATGGAATTATGACAGCGGTTATCATGCCGGCGATAATCAAGGAGTTCCTCATCATCTGACCATTGACATGGGACTTACAGCAACGATTACCGAATGCGAACTGTTCTTTACCGGATATGAAAGAACAGACTGGATGCCTCGATTATTCCAAATATGGGGAATTGAAGATGTAGAAGACCTGGAAAGCCATGAACCGGATGTTCCATCTATAAACCCGGCTTGGGAAGAAAGTGCGAAAGCAAAAGGATGGAAACAGCTGACTACAAAAAACATTTCTGTTTCCGGTTGGCAACCCAGTATTAAGTTCGCCTGCGATAAAGAACACGAAAATATAAGATACATCAGATACCGTATTGTAGAATCACTCTCAGCTCCACACGTAGGAATGGGGGCCTATGGTTCCGCCAGCGAAATCAAGTTCTGGGGTAAAAAGGTTAGTTTGTTACAGTGATAACAGTTGAATTTGTTTTTGCATAGGAGTGTATACAAAAAAAGAATGATACATTCCTATGTAAAAAACAAATTTGTATCTTGAATCCAAAAGACCGAAAGTTAATATGAAAAGAATACCATTGAGTTTATTCACGTTTTTATTCCTCCTATCCGGATTATGTGCAGCACCTACCAAGACTGTCTGGCAAATCGGGGAGAAAAATCATAGTGCCAGTGAGTTGGCATTGTCCCCTGACAAATACAAAGAGTTTCTGGCAAATGATTTTGGTTGGGAGGACAGGTTTTATATCATTGGATTGTCTTCCCCTCAAAAAGATTTTCCTTATGTTCTGCCGGGACCTGCCGATCATTGGGGAGGAACAAGTTATACTGCCGGTATACGGACTCATGTTTTAAACATACTCTTTGGTATGAAGGAAGTTCCCGAAACGGACTCATGGAAATTAATCATAGACCTATTAGATACTCACCACGAATTTCCGGCACTATTTAAAATAACGATCAACGGAAAATCATGGAAATATGCACTTCCCAAAGGAAGTGGAAAATCAATAGACGGTGACTATTCACAAATCAAACCGCATACGATCGAAATTCCTCTGAACTCCGGAGTGATCAGAAAAGGAAGCAACTCCATCGCGCTTACAAGTCTCGAAGGCTCATGGATTCTCTTCGATGATATCAGACTTATGGGGCCGGATAATGCTGAACTAAATGAAGTCAACAAATCCGTTTATCTCCGGGATGTTAAAGCTGCGGACTTTCAAACCACCAGTCCTGTAGCCCAACCACTATTAGTAGACATAGAACATCTTTCCGGGCATCCTCTCCTTGAAGTGAAAGTAGATGGAAAAAAGATACTGGAACAACGTTTGGAAAAAGGAAGATACATACTAGAAGCTCCGATGCCAGTTGTCAAGTCTCCCAAGACAAGCCATTACATCATATCCGCCGATGGTGCAATCTTAGATAAAGGAATGATCAGACGCGCACCTCACAATACAATCACACTGGCCGATTACATCGATACACGAATGGGAACTGCGCACTCCCGTTGGATGATAGCACCAGGTCCGTGGATGCCATTCAGCATGGTCAAATTAAGTCCGGACAATCAGGATAGCGGTTGGCAATCGGGATATGATCCTTCATTCGAGAGCATAGGTACGTTTAGCCACATACACGAATGGACCATGGCGGGTCTGGGCATCATGCCTGCCAACGGTCCTTTAAAAACGGAGATAGGCAGCCAGTCTTCCTTAGTCAAAGATGCCAATTCGTATCGTTCAGCCATCGACAAAACAAGTGAAGAAACGAAAGTCGGATATTATAAAGTAGACTTGACCGATTATCAAATCAAGGCGGAACTGACTGCCACCTCCCGGTGTGGTTTTCAGCGTTATACATATCCGCAAGATAAGGATGCCCGTGTCATGATCGACCTGAAAATCCCTAGTGAATACGATTACCAAATTGTTGAAGGAAGTATAAAGCAAACAGGAGCACGACGGATCGAAGGATTCAGCAAGCAGCTATCCAAAAATGTATGGTCGGCGGATGCGGATCAGAACTATACAATTTATTTCGTGATTGAATTCAATAAAGATATCAAGAAATTTGGAGGATGGCACGATCATACTTTATGGGAAACAGATACTATGACAGCCAGCTACCCTCAGCGATTCGGCTGTTATGCCGAATTTGATACTACCGATCATCCGGAAGTTATGGTACGTTCCGGAATATCTTATGTAGATATGGCAGGGGCTTCCAACAATCTTTCCAATGAGATAATGGAACCATTCGGGTGGAATTTTGAAGCTGTACGCAAACATCAGTCGGATAGTTGGAATAATATTTTAAACAGAGTCCGGATATACAGCAACGATTATCGGGAAAAGGTAAGATTTTACACCAATTTATACCGTGCTTTCTGCCGGAATACTTTCAGTGATGCAGACCGCAGATGGGTGGATGCAGCAGGCAACATTCAAAAGCTGGACGACCCGGATGCTGTCGCTTTGGGATGCGATGCCTTCTGGAATACTTTTTGGAATCTGAATCAGGTATGGAATCTGATTGCTCCCGAGTGGTCATCCAGATGGGTAAAATCGCAGTTGGCTATGTATGACGCCAACGGATGGCTGGCAAAAGGCCCCAGCGGAATGAAATACATACCTGTAATGGTGGCCGAACATGAGATTCCCCTTTTAGTAAGTACTTACCAAATGGGAATACGGAATTACGATGCAGAAAAAATGTTCCGGGCAATCGTAAAGATGCAAACTACCCCAGCTCAACGTGTAGCCAATGGGTTTGCCGGCAACAGAGATTTGGAAACTTATCTGCAACATCAATATGTACCTGCCGACAAAGGACGTTTTTCTAACACATTAGAATACTCTTATGACGACTGGACAGTCTCTCAACTAGCAAAAGCACTGGGAAAAGAGGAATATTACCGAACATTCTCCAACAGAGGCAACTGGTGGAAAAACGCAATCAACCCGGCGACAGGTTATGCCCAAATGCGCTACAGCAATGGAGAATGGGAAAAGAACTTTGATCCGTTCAAATCAGGAGCTAACCATCATTATGTAGAGGGAAACGCCTGGCAACTTACTTTTTTTGTACCTCAGAACGTTCCCGCACTCACCGAAATTATCGGTAAAGAGCTCTTCATCGACCGGCTGTCATGGGGATTCAAAGCCAGTGAGCCATGGAGGTATAATGCCCCGGGAGACCAGTATTGGGACTTTCCAGTAGTACAAGGTAACCAGCAATCCATGCACTTCGCCTTTCTATTCAACTGGGCAGGCCAACCGTGGCAAACGCAACGGTGGAGCCGTTCCATTATCGACCGCTATTATGGCTTTGACACATCAAATGCCTATTTGGGAGACGAAGACCAAGGACAAATGAGCGCTTGGTTTGTCATGGCTGCATTGGGATTATTCCAGACGGACGGAGGTTGTAACGCAGAACCTGTTTATGAACTGGGGAGTCCTCTGTTTGAAAAAATAAAAATAGATTTGGGAAAACATTTCGGTAGAGGAAAGCAATTTATCATCAAAGCTAGCAATACTTCGCGGGAAAATAAGTACATCCAGTCCGCCAAACTAAACGGCAAGAAGTTGAACTCTTTCAAGTTTCCGGCAAAAGAACTGCTCAAAGGCGGCACATTGGAACTTGAAATGGGAGATCGTCCGAATAAAAATTGGGGAATCAAATAACATCATAAAAAAAATAGTAACAAATGAAAAAGATCTTACTCAGTCTTATCACAGCAGCCGTTTTATTATCATGTCAGTCATCACGTGACACATCACACAAGTATACAGCCATCACTCCGGGAGTAGAATGGCTCGACACCAACAACGAGAAAATAAATGCTCACGGAGGCGGTATATTATATCACGAGGGAATTTACTACTGGTATGGCGAATGTAAAAGTGATTCCACTTACTGGAATCCCAATGTTCCCGGTTGGGAATGTTATCGTACGGAAGCCGGTGGAGTAAATTGTTACTCTTCCAAGGACCTTCTCAACTGGAAATATGAAGGACTCGTTCTCCAACCGGAAATATCTGACACACAATCCGATCTCCATCCTTCCAAAGTGCTGGAGAGACCTAAAGTTATATACAATGACAAAACCAAGAAATTTGTAATGTGGCTGCACGTGGACAGTGACGACTACAATAAAGCTGCTGCCGGAGTCGCTGTTTCCGATTCACCGACTGGTGTTTTCACCTATCTGGGTTCGATGCACCCGAACGGGCAAATCAGCCGGGACATGACCCTATTCAAAGATGACGACGGCAAAGCTTATCATATCTACTCTTCCGAACAGAATTCTACATTATATATCAGTTTGCTGTCCGACGATTACCTGAAACCTTCCGGCACTTTCACACGCAATTTCGCAGGTAAATTCCGGGAAGCCCCTGCTGTGTTCAAACACAACGGACTATACTACGTCATCAGTTCGGGATGTACCGGCTGGAGTCCCAATGAAGCGGAATATGCAGTGGCTACCCAAATTTTAGGACCATGGACCGTAAAAGGAAATCCTTGTGTAGGAAAAGATGCCGACAAAACCTTCTATGGACAAAGTACCCATGTACTGCCGATTCAAGGAAAGAAAGACGCATACATAGCCATGTTTGACAAATGGAATAAAACAGACCTAATTCACTCAACCTATATCTGGTTGCCTATACAGTTCCGTGAAGACGGAAGCATGGCTATTCAATGGCTGGATAGCTGGTCACCTGATACATACGAATTCTAATTAAGATATAGCAACGGCATATCATTTTCTAAAAGGAACTCACATGAGAAAGATAAAAATTAAAGAAATCGTTTGTATCATCGGATTGTTGGGAACTCTCACAGCTCATTCTCAAAATACAGTCTGGCAAATAGGAAACAAAGATAAATCCGCCAAAGAGTTCAAGTTCTATAAAAACGATTATCGGAACTACATCAATGATGTTTATCTATACGAAGTAGGGAGAAATCATTCTGCTGATTTTCCTTACTTTCTGCCGGGGCCTAGTGATGCCTGGGCAGGTGGCATATCAGGGCAGGCTGTTATTGGCTTTTCATTGGCCGAAGCTCCTTCTCCGACAACCCAAATACAACTACGACTTCTATTTGCAGAAACTCATCCTTCCTCACCTCCCCGACTGGAGGTGAGGCTCAACAGCTTCGAGAAATCCATCCAAACACCCAAAGGCACAAACCCTGAATATCTGGACACAAAAGAAACAACTTCAAAAGAGTTATCCGTCACGCTTGACATTCCGGCTGATGAGTTCAGAGCAGGAAACAACACACTCACGATCCGAAATATATCAGGCAGTTGGGTAGCATTCGACCAGATAAAGCTGACATCTGACTCTCCTCTGCAAACAAACAATCTTACGACCAAAGCCAGTCTCGTATCTTCCGCCTTCTCTCCTGTATTGGTGGTCGGAAAGAAAAAAGAACTGAGACAGCCGGTCAAAATAAAAGCAGTCAACTGGCATCATAAAAAGAGACCGGTGGAACTGCAAGTCGGTAATTTCCCACCGGAAAGATACGTATTGTCCCCCGGAATAAATAACATTGAGACATCCATTCCGGAAGTCACCGCTCCATGTGAGTTACCGATCATACTGAAAGAACAAGGAAAAACCGTCAGCAAAATCAATGAAAAGGCAACTCCTGTCAAGAAATGGACAGTATATCTCGTTCAGCATACTCACACAGATATAGGCTACACCAAACCTCAAACCGAAATCCTGTCGGAACATCTCCGGTATATAGATTATGCCATTGAATACTGCGAACAAACAAAAGACTACACAGATGATGCGAAGTTCAGATGGACCTGCGAATCGGCGTGGGCTGTAGACGAGTATTTGAAAAACAGACCGGAAGAACAAGTGAACAAACTAAAAAAATACATTGCCGAAGGACAAATAGAAGTTGCATCCATGTATTTCAATATGTCGGAGATTGTAGACGAAAACTCTTTCAAGACTTTCCTTCAGCCTGTCAAAGAATTCAGAAAACATGGAATTCCCTCTGCGCTGGCCATGCAGAATGACGTCAACGGAATTGCATGGTGTCTGGCAGATTATCTGCCGGACCTCGGGATAAAATACCTGTGGATGGGAGAACACCATTACAAATCGCAGGTTCCGTTTAATATGCCGACTGTCTTCCAATGGGAATCTCCGTCAGGTAAACCGATCCTGACTTACCGTGCCGACCATTATAATACCGGCAATTTCTGGGGAATAGAGCAGGGAGACATTCAAAAGACAGAACCGAAGTTACTACATTATTTATCAGAACTGGAGCGTAAGCATTATCCGTTTGATGCAGTAGGCGTACAATACTCCGGTTATTTCACGGATAATTCACCGCCCTCCATCATTGAATGCAAACTCATCAGAGAGTGGAATGAAAAGTACGCATATCCTAAGCTACGAAGTGCCACTGCATCCGAATTTCTGGATTATGTAACGAAGCGATACGAGGATAAAATTCCCGCATACAGAGCCGCATATCCAGACTGGTGGACAGACGGTTTCGGTTCTGCCGCAAGAGAAACAGCAGCTTCACGCAAAACTCATTCGGATATGACAGCGGTAGAAGGGCTACTGTCTATGGCTGTATTAAAAGACAAATGCCTGCCACAGACCACTCACCAACGAATAGAGCACATACATGAAAGCCTGCTATTTTATGATGAACACACGTTCGGAGCATCCGAAAGCGTCAGTGATCCGTTGTGCGAAAACAGTCAGGTGCAATGGGGAGAAAAGTCAGCCTATGCATGGGAAGCAGTCAAAAGAACACAAATGCTGTATGAAACCTCCGTCGGTTTACTTCAAGGAGACCTCCGCAGAGGCAAGAACCCGACCCTTACGATTTTCAATACGTTGAACTGGAAACGTTCGGAGATGCTGACTGTATATATTGATTTTGAAGTGATCCCCCGAAACCAATTCTTCGAAATAACAGACTTTCAAGGACATTCGTTGAAAGTTCAACCGATCCGTTATCGCAGAGAAGGGTGCTACTATGCAATTTTCGCAGAGGATATTCCGCCTATGGGATACAAGACGTTTGAAATTGTCTTCAAACAACCGTCTACTGATACAGGAACTATTACAATAAACAATGCCAGTATCGAAAATCATTTCTACAAACTACAACTCAACCCGGACAAAGGAACGATCCAAAGTTTGTATGATAAAGAATTGAATTGTGAACTGGTCGATAGTTCGTCTCCATGGGAACTGGGTGCTTTTATCTATGAGAAATTAGGTAATCGTGACCAATTGGCCCAATATCGCCTGGATGATTACAACAGAACAGGATTGAGTGAGTGCCGGATCATCGACAGTTCGAATGGACCTATTTATCAACGTATCCTGTTGCAGGGAAAATCTCCGGGAACAGACGAAGCATTCGGGGTCAATCTGGAAATTAAATTATATCATGATACCAAACGAATAGAACTGGAGTACGCAATCAAGCGTCTGCCGGAAACGGATCCCTCAGGGATATACGTTGCTTTTCCCTTCCAACTGCCCGAAGGAAAACTGGCATTCGACGTTCAGGGCGGAACAGTTATATCTGGCAAGAATCAACTGGAAGGGACATCTACAGACTGGAATACTGTTCAAAACTTTGTATCGGTACAAAATAATCAGGCGCAAATTATTATAGGAAGCAGCCTCATCCCCCTCTATCAACTAGGAGACATAAATCTCGGTAAATTTCAATATCAGAAACAATACGAAAGGCCTCATGTCTACTCGTGGGTGATGAATAATTACTGGAATACCAACTTCAAAGCTTCCCAAGAAGGAGAGTTCCGTTGGAGTTACCATCTGACCTCTTCCGTTGACCCATCTAGCAACCTTGCTACCAAGTTTGGCTGGAGCTCACGTATTCCTCTATATGCCCGGGTAATGCCGACAGGAACAGAGAATCATAAACCCACAGAGTACTCAGCCTTCCATTTTGAGAAAGACAATTTCCTGATGACTTCATGTACCCCCTCTAAAGAAGAAGGTTATATACTACTGAATATTAGAGAGATAGATGGAAAGAGAACCAACCTCAGGATTTTAAATGAAGACGGGCAAACCATCCCCTTCACAATAGTAAACGCTATTGAAGAGAAATTGGAAAATGAAACGTCAGAGCATATATTTGAGGGGTACCAGAATAAATTTATAAAGATAAAACGTTTTTAATCAAAAGAATCAAATGCGTAGTCTACCCTAAAAAACGGAAGAATCATCACCACAAAGAGACGAGGAGATGTCAAAAGTCAGTAGCAACTCTCCTAATACTATTGACTTTTGCCCCTCATCATCTGTCAGAACGACCGGAAAGTATCTGCTCCAAACTTTCATCGACCACTCCCGCCAACTGAAGATTGGACAGCAAGCGGTCATAAGAAATCCTCCCTACTCCTTCCATTTTCAGCAGCCATCTCCATCCCTTTCCCGATACTAATTCCAGCAGTTGCCCTACCGTCCGGATTTCTTCTTTATACAAGACATTAGTCAGCCTCGTATCGGCCACTTTGCCGACAGACAATTGGAGTACCCTTTCTTCCTGATTCAAATTTATATTCTTGCTTTTATCCGCCAAAGACTGAAAACGGGCATCTATGATATGTTTCCGATAAGTAGCCAACACATTCTTTCTCACTTTCAGTCCTCTGAGATGAGAATTATAAATCTGTAACGCCCTGTCATAAGTAATTCGATGCCGATCGGCAACTTTCTCTATTGACTCCCCCATAGAGATGGAGTAGAAAATATCACGGGCTCCGGGATGAACAATCAATTGGGAAAGTTCACGAATAATAATTTCATATAGAGGTTTACACGTTTTCTGTGTTCGCAATACATATAGCAGATCATCATATCTGGAAATAATAAAGTCGCGTTCCAGCTTTTTCTCTTCCACAATCTTTGCCAGATAATCCGCTTGCAATCCAAGCCTTTTGTGAGCTTCGAGATAGGCAGTCAGACTTTCGTCATCCAAGAACAGTTGGTTGCCCATCCGGCAACTGGTAATGTAACCGAGATTCGCCCAGTTTCGCAGAGTTGCTTCCTGAACGCCATGTCTTTCAGACATTTGTTTTGTTGTGAGCCAATAGGACATAAAAAAACGGAACTAAGTTAATACTCTTACCTAGTTCCGTACCTTTTATATTATAAAAGAGTACGGAGCTGTCACATCCCGCTAATAGGAGGTAGTAACGGCTACCTGATGTATACGGGCAGACAGCCCGTACCCTATGAGAAGTCATAGAAGTACAGGCGTCTTCCCGGCATACATCAAAAAAATCCGTTACAATTTCCTATTAGCCGAGGAAACGCGCAATCGCACACCTTTAAACGGTATGCTACGTTCCGATGACAAAGTTACAAATAGTTTTCGGAAAATAACAAAAGGGGCTAATAAATGTTTGGGGAAAATTAGAAACAAAGCAATCGTCACTATTATATAAATTCAAAAGACTATGTTGTAACAATTAACATTACCAATCCATCATTTTATATTATATAAAAGTAGAACAGAATCTGAATTATTTCACAATATCATTCAGATCAAAGTAGAGCAAACGTGTAGCAGAATCCACATCTTCATCATTCAATGGGACAAAACCGTTTTTCATATAAAAAGGAACAGCAGCCGCATACGCATCAACAGTTAAAAAACGGCAACCTGTTTTATTCTCAATAATAAAATAACTTTTAATAAAATTCAATAGGAATGAGCCTATTGATTGACCTTTTACAGACAAGTCAACACCCAAACGACAAATCTTTGCAGCAGGATAGCTTTTTAAACGCTTCTCATTCACAAACCGATGTTTGCGGAAACGATTGAATTCAGTTTTATTTTCAAAATCAGACAAAGAGATCCTGTCATTGGCAAGACTGAAATAAGCAACTGATCGCTGATTAACTTTATTCTCAAGTACATAACTGACAGCCAGCAAAGCTTCCCGATACAGGAAAGATTCATTCAAAATAAAATCGTTCAAGTCGGTATCTCCGCAATCGAACGATTCTATTTTTTCTGAGGTATCTAGTTTACGCATCTCATACGTTGTCTCTATTAACTGACGATCCATATCTATTTTTTAAATATTTTCATTGCCAGTTCATAGTCCTTCAATCTTTTTGCCCGCTGCTCGGGGGTCTCCCTGCGTTTTTCTTTCATCCGCTCTTCAAACCGCCGTGCATCTTCTCCGAAAAGTATCGGAGTTTCTTTAATCGGTCTTGCCATACTCACCTATCTCCTTTCTTCATTTAATACGCTACAAAAGTAACCTAATAAATCGGGAAGTGCAAGTAACCAGGAATTTATCTTCGAGACATATATGTCTCAAATACACTCACTATATCTTCTCTATATTTCTTTATATCAAAAAGAGATTGCCGCTATCTTCATAAAACACGGAATAAAATACGAACCGACCTTCGATATATACATCGAGAAATACGATTGGTAGAAGCAGAATTATTCTCACCCCTTTGAGAAAATATTCTCATAGGCATGAGTATTTTTTCTCACTGTGGTGAGAATTTTTTCTCAAGGCGATGAGAATAGTTTGAGAACTTTATTGCAGTTGCCCCGCCGCTTTCAAGTAAGCCACATAGTTTACATACAACTGAAAATGGGCATCCACTTTCGTCTGATACGCCTGTTGCCACATAACTTGCGCTTCCAGATAATCCGAAAGAGTTTCCAATCCCACCTCATACTGTTTGCCGCTGACTTTCATATTCTCTTCCGCCTGTTCCAGCGAACGTTCTGAAAGCTCGCATTCCAGTCGGGCCTCATCCAAATTATTAGTGGCCTGCGTCAATTCAAGCAACATCTTTTCATTGGCATTTTCCTGTTCAAGACGAGTCTGTTCCAGTTTTACCTTGGCAGAGCGCACCTTATTCATACGTTCGCCAAAATGAAACAGAGGTACTGAAACATTCAGAAAGACGGAGAATGATCCTTTTTTCATCAAAGTTTCGTCATTGATTTCCAATCCATGGAAATAGTCATAACTTCCCTTCACTCCCACACGTGGCAGCAGTTCACTCCGATTCAGCTTTACCTGCTGCTCGGCCATGGCGATCTGTTTATTCAAAATACCATATTCGGGACGGGCACTGATATCGGCAACCTGTGTCTTCCACTCTTGCTCCACTTCCGGAAATTCATCCGAGATATCAATCCCCGCTGTCAGAGGCCGACCAATATAATGGCAAAGATTCATGCCGGCAAGACGGAGCGCATTATCCGCCTTGCGCAATGCCAGCTCACTCTCATTAAGTTTCACTTGTACCTTCAACACATCATTCTGAGGTTTCATGCCATGCTGGTGGGCACTCTTCACATTCCGAAACAGCTCATTGAGCAACACATGATATTTCTCCGCCACTTTCTTCATTTCTTTGGCTTTCACTAGTTGCACATAAGCCTTGTCTGTATTCAGAATCACTCCGGATGCAGTCAGTTCCTCATTCAGATGTGCCATTTCCTTGCCGAGCAATGACATTTTATAGGCGGCGCGAATCTTTCCGCCCATATAAAGCGGTTGTTCCACTTGTACTCCGCCTGTATAGACGGTCCCGACTTTATAGTCCAGATTCAATCCGGGGAAATAAGCGTAACCGCTTGTTGCCAACTCTCCAGTAACGGGATCGGGCAGGAATACCGGCAGATTTCCTCCCCGAATGCCCAAGCTGCCGTCTGCCGTACTATACAGTCCGGTTCCGCTTGCTGTAAAATTGGGGAAGAAGTTAGCTTTATAGCTGAGAGACAGCAGCCGGGCTGCCTCCGTCTGTTTATCGGCAGCAGCCATTTCCTTGTTATATTTTAGAGCCATTTCACGGCATTGTTTCAGGCTGAGCTTCTCTTGTGCCGAAACAGAAAGAGAAGCCGCCATTCCAAACAAAACACTAACAGCTACGAGAAATTCTTTTTTCATTTGTCTGTCTTTTTGATATGAAAGAATAATGCATACAGAATCGGGATAAAGAGCAACGTGATGAGCGTGCCAAACAGCAATCCTCCCATGATAGAAGCTGCCAACGAACCGAACATAGCATCGGGCAACAGCGGAATCATTCCAAGAATAGTGGTCAGCGAAGCCATCATCACCGGACGGAGACGACTCTGGGAGCTATCGATCAACGCAGTGACCGGTTCTACTCCCTGGCTGATCTGCAACGTAATTTCATCCATCAGCACAATTCCGTTCTTTATAATCATACCGATCAATCCCAATGTGCCGACAATCGCCACAAAATTGAATGTCTTCCCGGTCAGCAACATCACGGCGACTACACCGACAAAAACCAACGGTATGCAGCAGAAAATGATAATCGGCTTACGATAGTCTTTAAACAGCATAATCAGTATCGAGATCATCAGAATAATGGCAAACGGGAAGTTCTTGAACAAATACTGCATAGATTTCGTACTGGCATTCCTTTCACCCTGCCATTGCAGTTTATAACCGTCGGGCAATGGGATCTGCTCTATCTGTGCGGCAATGGACTGGCGTGCCTTCTCTGTTTCTATTCCCGGAACAGGCGAACACTGTACACGCTGGCTACGCTGCCCGTTATAGCGGGGGACGACGGGATCTTCCCACTGTACATCGATCCGCTTGCTGATCTGTTTCAACGGAGTAGTTCCCATCAAGGTTTCTACCAGTTCATCTTTCGAAAGCGTTCCCGTTTTCAGTTTCATCATCATCTCCTGCGTCAACAAGCCATTCAAAGAAGGAAGAGAAGAAAATATTTGTGTGTTATCCAAATCCTCAATCGGTCTTCCCTGTTCGTCAAGGCAGCGCAGATAGATATTGTCCCGATGGATTCCTTCGTGGAAAGAACCGATGGGGATACCACTGGTGGCCGAAAGCAACGAGAGGCTTACATCATTACGGCTCAGTCCGATAGCGCGGGCAGTCGGCTGGTCATATTCAATGGTTAGCACGGGAATCTGCGGCTCCCAGTCCGTAGTTATCAGATATACATCCGGACAGCTTTCCATAATGCTGCGGGCACTGTCTGCCAATTGATGCAAAACAACCGGGTCCGGCCCCGTAAACTGTGCCTCGATCGGATATTTCTTGAACATCAGGTTATAGCGGTTCAGTTTCACGTAGGCATCGGGGTAACGAGACGAAAGATATTGCTGAATCTCGGGCATATTATCCACCAATGCATCGGGAGAAGTAAAGTCTATAATCAATTCACCGTATGCCAAAGAAGGATTGGCTATGTTACGCACCAAATTATAACGACCGGGGGTACCACCGACGGAAGCTGTGACATGGGTCACTTCCGGACGAGTTTTCAGATAGGCTTCAATCTCTTCCAAGTCACGTGTGACACGGGTATAATTTGTTCCTTCCGGCAATTTATATTCCATATAAAGCTGATCGTACACCATATCCGGAAAGAAACCCTGTTTCATGAACCGATAGCTGAAAGCTGAAAGAGCAACCAACGCTACCATCGCAAAGACAAAACTCCAGCGATGAGCCAGACTAAACCGCAGCAAGGAACGTAGGACGGCATAAATCTTTCCTTCATACACCCGTTTTCCGGTAGTTGACGCTTCTTTCGAAACTTCGGGATGCAAAATTCGGTTGGCCATCAACGGTACGTGCACCAGAGCCAGTACCCAGCTAAGCAGTAACGAAACCGCCAGCACGATAAATAAGTCGCGCGTATACACCCCTGCGGTATCGGGAGACATGAAGATAGGCAGGAAAGCAATGATAGCAATCAAAGTGGCTCCGAGCAAAGGCATCGCAGTCTGCCGCCCGATAGCGGTCATTGCCTCCATACGGCTCTTGCCGGCTTTCAGATCGACCAGTATACCGTCAATAATAACAATCGCATTATCAACCAGCATCCCCATAGCAAGCACAAATGACGCCAGCGAAACCCGTTGCATCGTGCCATCCACAAAATACAGGAACAGAAAGGAGCCGAACACCGTTACCACCAGACTGATTCCGATAATAACTCCACTCTTGAATCCCATCGTTATCATCAGAATGACAACTACGATAATGACCGATTCGATCAGATTAAGAATGAATGTTCCCAACGAACCGGATACACGTTCCGGCTGGTAGAATACTTTATGACACTCCACTCCTGTCGGAAGCCGCTCCGCTTTCAATTCGTCCAGTTTCTGTTCTACCCGTTTGCCAATCTTGATGATATCCGAACCGGAAGAAGCCGCAATCAGTATTCCCATGGCACGCTGCCGGTCATAAAAGAGTTCATTGCGGGTAGGATTCTCATAATCTTTCTCAATTCGGGCGATGTCACTCAAACGTAACTGGTCATCATCGTGCCCCTGAATCAGCATACGTCCGATATCTTCTACCGTCTTGAACTTGTCACTCACCGTTACCCGAATACGATTATCGCCATTATCGTAGTATCCGGTATAAGTGGTTTTATTCTGTCCGTTCAAGGTAGCGAGAACTTCGGCAGGTTTCACGCCCAGATTCGCCATCCGGTCCTGCAGTAAAGAGATGTTGATGCATTCCTCACGCTTTCCATACAAGTCAACCCGTTCCACTCCGTCCAGTTCGCTGACTTCCCGCTTTATCAGTTCGGCATAATCAGACAGTTCCCTGTCCTGCAATCCGTCTCCTGTCAGCGCATAAAACATACCGTACACATTTCCGAAATCATCTTTCACAAGGGGAGTAGCAGCGCCTTCGGGAAGTTCCGCCTGTGCATTCGCTACCTTACGCCGCAACAAATCCCAGCATTGTTCCACATCTGCCTCCTTGACGGTCGTTTTCAGTTCCACCTGAATCAGGGAGAGATCATTGTAAGAATAACTTTCTACATTATCTATATTCCCCATTGTACGGATATTCTTTTCAAGTACATCCGTCACTTCCAGTTCCACCTGATGTGCGGACGCTCCGGGATAGGTAGTCACTACCATGGCGACTTTCACCGTTACTTCCGGGTCTTCCAACTTACTCATTTCATAGCTGGAATAAGCTCCTCCGACTATCAGCACCGCAATCAAGAAGTAAATTAACTTCTTATTTTCAAATGCCCATTTACTTATATCGATCATAGCAATCCTCCCACATTGGTTTTAGAAGCAGGCAAAAGGGGTTCTACCTGTTCCCCGTCTTTCACATGATGTACTCCCGAAGCAACAATCAAGTCACCGGGCTTCAAGCCCTCCGCAGTCACCAGGCACCTGCCGCTGCCCAGCAGACGGGTGACTGTCACATCACAACGACGGATGGTCCGGCTGGAAGCATCATAAAGGAAAACACTCGCCATCCCCTTATCACGAAGAACCGCACCCGTAGGAACGGACAGATGACGCACTTCCCCTTCGGTACATTCTATAGTGACCATTGTATTCATTCCGGGGGAAGGAAGCGCCTGCGCTTCACCTTTCTTCAACTGCAAACGCATCGTATACAGTTGATTGGCATTCGCTTTAGGGGTGACATTTATCAGATCGAGCGCATACTCCTGACCGGGATAAATGTCGAACGTACAAGTGTAACCGGTGAACTGTTGGCGACGGATATATTCTACTGCCGGAAGATTAATTTCCACCTCCGGTGTCCCCTCGCTGATAATGGAGACAACGGGCATACCGGCCGCAATAGTCTCATGGGAATCAAAAAGACGTTTCTGTACATATCCGCTGAAAGGAGCATACAAACGGGTATATTCCAGCTGATCTTTCGCATGATTGTACTTGGCGGTTATCTGTTTCAACCCGTACATCGCTTTATCATTGGCGTCGGGAGTCGTTACATTCTCCTTATAAAGTGCCATCACACGCTCCGCCTCCGCCTTCACACTTTGATACTCCGCTTCCGCAGCATCCAGCTGAATCTGATAATCAGCAGGGTCCAGTTCGGCAAGCAGCTGTCCTTTGCGCACATACGTTCCGTCGTTGACGTACATACGCAATATAGTTCCGCTTACACGGAATGATAAACTTATATCCTGCGCCGCCTTCACCCGTCCGGGAAATTGCAAAGCCGTCTGTCCACCGGCAGAAAGTACAGTATCAATCTTCACTGTAGGTTTGCTATCTGTAATCTGTGTACGTTGGCTGCAAGATGCCAACAAAACGACTAAAATTCCTGTTAATAAAAAGTTGAATCGTTTCATATTTTCATTTGTTATTTAGTTCATGCAAAAGTATCCCAAGCAGATAAAAGTAAAAAGGTTGATTTAAGCTATAAATTGTCCGATTTGCAGTTTTTTCAACTTAAAATCCTCAAATACTTTGCTATTTGTATTTATTTATACGTTTCTTTGCAACAGAAACCACCCCAAAAGAAAAGAGGAAATGGAACAACAGATACCTTTTAGTTATGTTATAATATCTCCGGAGAATGCTACGGAAAAAGAAGGCTATATGATATCTACCATAGACAAGTGTGGTTTCTTTTTTTGCCAGAAAGGAGAAGTGGAAGTTGCCCTGAATGACAAGTCGTATTTAATAAGTAAAGGAAGTGTCTGCATTTATATGACAGGCAGTCTCTTGCGCATCCAGCGTATCAGCAAGGATATAAAAGGGATTATGCTGGAGGTGGATTTGAATTATATTATTCCGATCGTTAATAAGATAGTCAATTCAGAAAACCTGCTCTATCTACGGGAAAATCCCTGTTTCTCAATTACAGAATATCAATACAACTATCTGGAACAATTAATCAAAGCCCTACAACAGCGAATGGATATAAAAGCACATGACATCCCGCTGCAAAGACAGCACCTGATATCCGAGCTCATCAAATCATGGGGGCAAACCTTATGCTATGAATTGCTGAACGTTTATTTTACCAACCAGCCTCTCAAACCTTTATCGCAAGACAAAAAGGATAAAATCTTTCAGAACTTCGTCATTACCCTCTTCCGCTATTATCAGCAGGAACGGGACGTTACCTTCTATGCCAGTAAACAGTACCTTTCTTCCCGGTACTTTTCTGCTGTCATTAAAGAAAAATCCGGTAGTACCGCCCTGCAATGGATTGTACAAATGGTAATTACCGAAGCCAAACAACTGCTCGAAAACTCCGATCTCACCATCAAGGAAATTGCAACAAAGCTGAATTTCCCGACTCAGTCTTTCTTCGGTAAGTATTTCAAGCAATACGTAGGTGTCTCTCCGAAAGAGTATCGGAATAAACAGATCAGGCAGTTGCCTTTCTGAACTGACGGAACTGCCACCAAAGCATCCCTCCTGCAATCAGACTGGCTATCAAATCAGAGATAGGCATACTGATCCACACGCCGAGCTGCCCGTAAAACCGGGGAAGAATCAACAGGCAAGGAATCAGTACAAGCACCTGACGGGAAATAGAGAGAAAGATAGCCTTGCTCGCCATACCGATACTCTGGAAGAAGTTGGAAGTCACCATCTGAAAACCGACAATCGGGAAAAACATCACAACAATCCGTAAGCCCTTTGCCGAGATATTCACCAATTCTTCGTGCGTCGTAAAGATAGAAACAGCCAGTTGCGGAATAAACATTCCCATCAGAAAACCGATGGTTGTAACAATGGTCGCGGCATAAATCGTTATTTTCAGCACTTGCGTCACGCGCGGATACTGTTTGGCGCCGAAGTTATAGCCGGCAATGGGCTGCATTCCCTGATTCAAACCCATCACAATCATAACGAAGAGGAATACCAGACGGTTGACAATGCCGAAAGCTCCGATAGCCAGATCCCCTCCGTGCTGTTTCAGCCCCTTATTAATAAGGATGACGATAAAGCAGGCGGCAAGATTCATCAGAAAGGGAGCCATACCAATGGCCAGAGAATCAAAAACAATCTTCTTTTTCAGTCGGAAAATGCCTTTATGAAAATGCAGGAGTTCGTCCTTATTACTAAACAGCTTGAACTGCCAGAGAAGTGCGATGACCTGTGCGGTAATCGTAGCGATAGCCGCACCCTGTATTCCCCAGCCAAAGCCGTAAATAAAAATAGGATCGAGTATCGTATTAATGACCACGGTAGCAATCGTAGCATACATCGCCTTCTGTGGATGCCCTGCGGAACGAAGTACCGCATTCAGGCCCAGGTAAAGATGGGTGATGACATTTCCCCAGAGGATAACCACCATATAGTCGCGGGCATAGCCGACAGTCGCCTCACTTCCCCCGAAGAAGTAAAGAATCGGATCGAGGAAGATCAGGGTAAGAACCGTAAAAGCCAGTCCGATGATAATATTTAATACCAGCACATTGCCAAGTACCCGTTGTGCCGTATCATAATCTTTCTGTCCCAGCTTCACCGATACCAGTGTAGCCGCTCCCACACCTACCAGCGAACCGAAAGCCGCTGCAAGGTTCATCAGCGGAAACGTAAGTGCCAGCCCCGAAATAGCCATTGCCCCCACCCCGTGACCGATGAAAATACTATCTACCATATTATAAAGAGAAAATGCCGTCATGGCGATAATTGCCGGAATGGCGTACTGCATTAAAAGCTTCCCGATCTTTTCCGTACCCAGCGCAGTGGGTGTCTTTTGTCCTGTCATACCTATTGTTTTGAGGGCGCAAAGATACAAAAAAGAGACGGATTACAGGATATATGAGAAAAGTTTCGTATTTTTGCCTCCAAAATTGAGTTAATACATAACGAAATGAATATATTAGAACTAAGTGAACAGGAAATTATTCGGCGCAATAGTCTGAATGAGCTTCGTGCAATGGGTATCGATCCGTACCCCGCTGCAGAGTATGTAACCAATGCTTTCTCTACTGATATAAAAGCAGAATTCAAAGATGAAGACGAACCGCGTCAAGTTTCTGTAGCGGGCCGTATTATGAGCCGCCGCGTGATGGGCAAGGCTTCGTTCATCGAACTGCAGGACTCTAAAGGTCGTATACAGGTATACATCACACGTGATGACATCTGTCCGGGAGAAGACAAGGAATTGTACAACTCTGTATTCAAACGCCTGCTCGACTTAGGTGACTTCGTAGGTATCGAAGGTTTCGTGTTCCGTACACAAATGGGCGAAATCAGTATCCATGCCAAGAAACTGACCGTACTTGCCAAGTCTATCAAACCGCTGCCTATCGTAAAATATAAAGACGGCGTAGCTTACGACTCTTTTGAAGATCCCGAACTCCGTTATCGCCAACGTTATGTGGACCTGGTAGTAAACGAAGGCATCAAAGAGACATTCGAAAAGCGTGCCACCGTAGTGAGAACACTGCGCAACGCCCTCGACGAAGCCGGATATACGGAAGTAGAAACACCGATCCTGCAATCCATCGCAGGCGGAGCAAGCGCACGTCCGTTCATCACTCACCACAACTCACTGGATATAGACCTCTACCTGCGCATCGCAACGGAACTTTATCTGAAACGACTCATCGTAGGTGGTTTTGAAGGTGTATACGAAATAGGAAAGAACTTCCGTAACGAGGGAATGGACAGAACCCACAACCCCGAATTCACTTGTATGGAACTTTATGTACAGTACAAGGATTACAACTGGATGATGAGCTTCACCGAAAAGTTGCTGGAACGCATCTGTATCGCCGTAAACGGAAGCACCGAAACCGTTGTAGACGGAAAGACAATCAGCTTTAAAGCTCCTTACCGCCGTCTGCCTATCCTCGACGCCATCAAAGAAAAGACAGGATATGACCTCAACGGCAAGAGCGAAGAAGAAATCCGTCAGATCTGCAAAGAACTGAAGATGGAAGAAATCGACGACACCATGGGCAAAGGCAAACTGATTGATGAAATCTTCGGTGAATTCTGTGAAGGCAGCTACATCCAGCCGACTTTCATCACCGATTATCCGGTGGAAATGTCGCCTCTGACAAAGATGCACCGTTCCAAACCTGGACTGACCGAACGTTTCGAACTGATGGTAAACGGCAAGGAACTGGCCAATGCCTACTCGGAATTGAACGATCCGCTGGATCAGGAAGAACGCTTCAAAGAACAGATGCGTCTTGCCGACAAGGGTGACGACGAAGCAATGATTATCGACCAGGATTTCCTGCGTGCTTTGCAATATGGCATGCCTCCTACATCCGGCATCGGTATCGGTATCGACCGTCTGGTGATGCTGATGACAGGACAGACCACCATTCAGGAAGTACTGTTCTTCCCGCAAATGCGTCCGGAGAAAGTAATCAAGAAAGACCCTGCCGCCAAATACATGGAACTGGGTATTGCAGAAGACTGGGTGCCGGTCATCCAGAAAGCCGGCTACAACACAGTAGCTGATATGCAGGATGTTAATCCGCAAAAGTTGCACCAGGACATCTGCGGAATCAATAAGAAATACAAATTAGAACTGACCAATCCAAGCGTGAACGACGTGACCGAGTGGATAAATAAACTTAAATAAGTTGAGAGTTGAGAGTTGAGAATTGAAAGTTGTTACTTGAACAACCTTTTTAATGACCAACTCTCAACTTTCAACTTTCAACTTTCAACTAAATATGAAACTACCCGGTAAGATAGCGATAATGGGCGGAGGAAGTTGGGCTACAGCCATCGCAAAGATGTGTCTGGCTCAGGAAGACTCTATTAATTGGTACATGCGACGAGATGACCGCATCGCTGATTTTAAGAGACTTGGACATAATCCCGCCTATCTGACAGGGGTGAAATTCGACACGAAGCGTATCACTTTCAGTTCTAACATCAACGATGTCGTGAAGGAATCGGATACACTGATTTTCGTCACCCCCTCTCCTTATCTGAAAGCTCATCTGAAAAAGCTGAAAACAAAGATTAAGGATAAGTTTATTATCACTGCTATCAAAGGAATCGTACCCGATGACAACGTGATTGTATCGGAATATTTCACAAAAGAATATGGCGTACCACCCGAAAACATCGCAGTACTGGCAGGTCCCTGCCACGCAGAAGAAGTAGCGCTGGAACGCCTCTCTTATCTGACCATCGCCTGCCCGGACAAGGACAAAGCGCGCATCTTCGCCCGCCGTTTGGGAAGCAGCTTCATCAAGACTTCCGTCAGCGACGACGTAGCCGGCATCGAATACAGTTCGGTGCTTAAAAATGTATACGCCATTGCCGCCGGCATCTGCAGCGGACTGAAATACGGCGATAACTTCCAGGCAGTACTGATATCCAATGCGATTCAGGAAATGAACCGCTTCCTGAATACAGTACATCCCCTGAACAGAAATGTAGATGATTCTGTTTATTTAGGAGACTTATTGGTGACAGGATACTCCAACTTCAGCCGTAACCGCACGTTCGGTTCGATGATAGGCAAGGGATATTCCGTTAAAAGTGCGCAGATTGAAATGGAAATGATCGCGGAAGGATACTACGGCACGAAGTGCATCAAAGAGATCAACAAGCATCACCACGTCAACATGCCGATACTGGATGCCGTATACAATATCTTGTATGAACGCATCTCACCCATGATAGAGATCAAATTGCTGACTGATTCTTTTAGATGAGAAAAATAGGTAATAAGTAATAAGTATTAGGTATTAACCGTAGCCACCTAAGCTTTACGTCTCATGCATAATACTTATTACTTAATACCTATTACCTATTACATATTACTTAAAATTGATAGATATGATTAGCTTGAACATTGAAAAAACATTTGGATTCATCTCCAAAGAAAAGGTTTCTGCTTATGAAGCCGAGGTAAAAGCTGCACAGGAAATGCTGGAAAAAGGAACAGGAGAAGGTAACGACTTCCTGGGATGGTTACATCTGCCTTCGTCCATCAGCAAAGAGCATCTGGCTGACCTGAACGCTACTGCAAAAGTATTAAGAGACAACTGCGAAGTAGTGATCGTAGCAGGTATCGGTGGCAGCTATCTGGGCGCACGTGCCGTAATCGAAGCGCTGTCTAACAGTTTCACATGGTTGCAGGACAAGAAAACTGCTCCTGTCATGATCTATGCTGGACATAACATCAGCGAAGACTATCTGTATGAACTGACCGAATATCTGAAAGACAAGAAATTCGGCGTTATCAATATCTCCAAATCGGGAACGACTACCGAAACCGCTCTTGCTTTCCGTCTGCTGAAAAAGCAATGTGAAGACCAACGCGGCAAAGAAACCGCCAAGAAAGTCATCGTTGCCGTGACAGACGCCAAGAAAGGTGCTGCACGTGTGACTGCCGACAAAGAAGGATACAAGACATTTATCATTCCGGACAACGTAGGCGGACGTTTCTCTGTGCTCACTCCGGTTGGTTTGCTGCCGATCGCAGTTGCCGGATTCGACATCGACAAACTGGTTGCCGGTGCTGCCGATATGGAAAAGGCATGCGGTTCTGACGTTCCGTTTGCAGAAAACCCTGCGGCTATCTACGCTGCTACCCGCAACGAACTGTACAGACAAGGCAAGAAGATTGAAATCCTTGTCAACTTCTGCCCGAAACTGCACTACGTAAGTGAATGGTGGAAACAGCTTTACGGAGAATCCGAAGGTAAAGACAACAAGGGTATTTTCCCCGCATCTGTTGACTTTTCTACCGACCTGCACTCTATGGGACAATGGATTCAGGAAGGCGAACGCTCGATCTTCGAAACTGTGATCTCACTGGATAAAGTAGACCATAAACTGGAAGTTCCTTTCGATGAAGCTAATCTGGACGGCCTGAACTTCCTTGCCGGCAAACGGGTGGACGAAGTGAACAAAATGGCCGAACTGGGAACTCAGCTGGCTCACGTAGACGGCGGTGTACCCAACATGCGCATCGTTCTTCCGGAACTGAGCGAATACAACATCGGCGGTCTGCTGTACTTCTTCGAAAAAGCTTGCGGCATCAGCGGCTATCTGTTGGGCGTGAATCCTTTCAACCAACCGGGCGTGGAAGCATACAAGAAAAATATGTTTGCTTTGCTGAACAAACCGGGATACGAAGAAGAATCAAAGGCTATTCAGGCTAAACTGTAATATCCAATAACTGACAATAAAAAGAAGCGGCCTCTCCGGAGACCGCTTCTTTTTATTATATTTCCTTCGTTACGTTAAAGTGACTCACTCCCTTTCAGGATTCATTCATTCTCAACGACTTCTGTTTTCAAGTCAATCACTTCCTGCGCTCCTTCACACTCCGCTTTTGAAGAGAGATAAAAAGATAATTGTACATCACCATTTTTATCTACATGCTCAATAGTGGCATGAACCAGCACCTTAGTCTTTGTCACGCCATCTTTGAAGCGCAACTGCCCTTTTTCTTCGTCTGTCAGATTTCCTTCGGTAGTGACTTCTGTCTTTTCATAACGGAGCTCAGTCTTCATCTCTTCCCCATTCTGAAGCTGGAAAGATTTCAGTTCGGCTCCATTGCCGTCCAAGATCAAAAACGCATCCACCTTATCTCCCACTTTCAAAGCAGGCATTTCACTCATCCGGTTTGCATAGTCTTCGCGGATGGTTTCTCCATCGCCTTGATCTACTTTCACATATAGCTTTTCTATCGTGATAACAGGGCTTTCTCCGCTATCCGAACAAGCACCCAGAAACAATGGCAGCAGAAACAATACTTTCTTTTTCATGCTATTGACTAGTTTTATCATGCTACAAAAATACATATTATCTTCTAAACGACAAATTATCATACGATTTATCATCCAAAACACAACCAGCAACTATCTCCTCCATTCTGTTATATCTCTCATTTTTTATGACTATCTTTGCTTCGTATATCTCTTTTTATCCCAAGAATAAATGAATTCTAAATAAAAGAACAATGGAAAAATTAGTAAGAAGACCGAATGCAGTGATATTGTTTATCAGCTTGTCACTACTGATGATGTTAACCACCGGTTGTCAGGAAATCAAACTCAAAGCAGGCATCGAGGCTGCCAACAAACAATGTCCGATAGACATGGGAGAGACCGGAAAAATCACCAGCATCGTCTATGATGGAGAGAACGTAGTGTATACCTTTTATCTGAACGAAGAGGCTGCCAACATCAAGACTCTGCAGAAAAATCCGGAAAGCATGAAGACTTCCCTGAAAATCATGTTCCAGAATCCGAATAAAGAAGTAAAGTCATTGCTGGACCTTGTTGTAAAATGTAAAGCGGGCCTGCAAATGATATATATAGGTAAAGATTCGGGAGAGCAGGTAGTCTGCGAACTGACAACAGATGAAATTAAGGAAATTCTCAATAAGGATGTCGACACCACCGAAAGCGACCTGGCTAAACTGGAAACGCAGGTACAGATGGCAAACTTACAGTTCCCGATACAGGCAAGTGAGGACGTTCTGATCGAGAAAATCGAACTCAGCGATGAAGCAGTGATTTATATCTGTCGTGTTGACGAAGATCTGTGTGATATGAACCAGATTAAAGCAAATGCCGCAGAGGTGAAACAAGGTATTATCGAAACATTAGGCAATCAGACCGATCTTGCTACCCAACTGTTTATCAAAAGTTGTGTGAATTGTGACAGAAATATAGTCTACAGATATATCGGCAAACAATCGGAAGCTCAGCATGATGTAGTGATCACCGTGCCTGAACTGAAAGATATGCTGAAAAAAGAATAAATATCAAACAGATTCCATCTAACCCAATTATGAGAAAGAAACTGAAAGCCGTCCTGTTCGATATGGACGGCGTGCTCTTTAACTCCATGCCCTATCACTCCGAAGCATGGCATCAAGTCATGAAAACTCACGGCCTTGATCTGAGCCGGGAAGAAGCATATATGCACGAAGGACGCACGGGGGCATCGACTATCAATATCGTATTTCAACGTGAATTAGGAAAAGAGGCCACACAAGAGGAAATAGAAAGTATATATCACGAAAAAAGTATCCTGTTCAATTCTTATCCGGAAGCAGAACGTATGCCCGGCGCATGGGAACTTTTGCAGAAAGTAAAGAGTGAAGGGCTGACTCCTATGGTAGTCACTGGTTCGGGACAGCTTTCTTTGTTGGAACGTCTGGAACACAATTTTCCGGGAATGTTTCATAAAGAGCTAATGGTGACCGCTTTTGACGTGAAATATGGCAAACCTAATCCAGAACCTTATCTGATGGCATTAAGAAAAGGAGGGTTCAAAGCTGACGAAGCAATCGTTATCGAAAATGCCCCATTGGGCGTGGAAGCAGGACATAAAGCCGGAATTTTCACAATCGCGGTCAATACCGGTCCGTTGGACGGACAGGTGTTGCTGGATGCCGGAGCCGATCTGCTGTTTCCTTCTATGCAGGCACTCTGCGATAGCTGGGATACAATCATGTTATAAACCTATAAATACCGATTCTACTATGCAAAAGTTATTATCCTTACCTCCCAACTTAATTGACAGTTTTCATCAACTGGAAGAAGTGAATCATACTGACTGGTTTTGTACATCAGACCCTGTAGGCAGCAAGTTAGGCTCCGGAGGAGGAACGACCTGGCTGTTGCAGGCCTGCCATCAGGCTTTTGCACCGGAAGAGACTTTCAGCAAATGGATTGGAAACGAAAAAAAGATTTTGCTGCATGCGGGAGGACAAAGCCGCCGCTTGCCCGGCTATGCTCCTTCGGGCAAAATACTGACTCCCATACCGGTTTTCAGTTGGGAGAGAGGACAAAAGCTGGGACAGAATCTGCTGTCGCTGCAACTTCCGCTATACGAAAGAATCATGAAGCAGGCTCCGAAAGGCTTGAACACGCTGATAGCCAGCGGAGACGTATATATCCGTTCGGAAAAACCGCTGCAAAACATTCCGGAAGTAGATGTCGTATGTTATGGTTTATGGGTGAATCCTTCACTGGCTACTCACCACGGAGTATTCGTATCGGACCGCAAGAAGCCGGAAGTGCTCGACTTCATGTTGCAGAAACCTTCTTTAGAGGAATTGGAAGGATTATCAAAGACCCATCTTTTCCTGATGGATATCGGTATATGGATATTAAGTGACCGTGCCGTTGAGGTATTGATGAAACGGTCATTGAAAGAAGGCACGAATGATATCAGCTACTACGATTTATATTCGGATTATGGCCTGGCACTGGGAGAGCATCCCCAAACGACAGACGATGAAGTAAACAAACTTTCGGTAGCAATCCTGCCTTTACCCGGCGGAGAGTTTTATCATTTCGGAACGAGTCGGGAACTGATTTCTTCCACACTCGCCATACAGGATAAAGTGCGTGACCAAAGGCGTATCATGCACCGGAAAGTAAAACCGAATCCTGCCATCTTTATACAAAACTCGTTTACCCAAGTGAAGTTATCTGCAGAGAACGCCAATTTATGGATTGAGAACAGCCACGTAGGAGAAGGATGGAAATTAGGTTCACGACAGATTATTACAGGAGTTCCCGAAAACCATTGGAATATAAACCTGCCGGACGGAGTCTGCATCGACATCGTTCCTATGGGAGACGCAGCCTTTGTCGCACGGCCTTATGGGCTGGATGATGTTTTCAAAGGTGATTTAAGTAATGACTCGACCACCTACTTGGGGAACTCTTTCACACAGTGGATGAAGGAAAGAGAGATTGGACTGGAAGACATAAAAGGACGTACAGATGATCTGCAAGCTGCTCCTGTTTTCCCCGTAACGACTTCCATCGAAGAACTGGGTATTTTAATACGCTGGATGACAGCTGAGCCACAACTAAAAGAAGGAAAAGAGCTATGGCTGAGAGCAGAAAAACTATCCGCTGACGAGATATCGGCACAAGCGAACCTGGAACGTCTTTACGCACAGCGCAGCGCTTTCCGCAGGGATAACTGGAAAGGATTGTCCGCCAATTATGAGAAGAGTGTATTCTATCAGCTTGACTTGCAAGACGCAGCCAATGAATTTGTCCGGCTCAATCTGGATGTTCCCGCTGTCTTGAAAGAGGATGCCGCACCCATGGTGCGTATACATAACCGTATGCTTCGGGCACGTATCCTGAAGCTGCAAGGCAATGAAGGCTGCAAAGGAGAAGAACAAGCTGCGTTCCAGCTACTCCGTGACGGATTACTGGAAGCCGTTGCCGGAAAAAAGAACTATCCGAAGCTCAATGTTTATTCGGATCAGATCGTATGGGGACGTAGTCCGGTGCGCATTGACGTTGCAGGAGGATGGACAGATACACCTCCTTACTCTCTCTATTCGGGAGGAAGTGTAGTCAATCTGGCGATTGAGTTGAATGGGCAGCCGCCGTTACAAGTATACGTCAAACCATGTCACGAGTTCCATATCGTACTTCGTTCCATTGATATGGGAGCTGTGGAGGTTATCCGAAGTTATGAGGAATTGCAGGATTACAAGAAAGTCGGTTCGCCTTTCTCCATACCGAAGGCAGCACTTACCTTGGCAGGATTTGCCCCATTATTTGCGGCGGAATCTCATGCGTCATTGGAAGAACATCTAAAAGCGTTCGGTTCAGGACTGGAAATCACTTTACTGGCTGCCATTCCGGCAGGTTCGGGACTAGGTACCAGTTCTATCCTTGCATCTACCGTACTCGGAGCTATCAATGATTTTTGCGGACTGGCATGGGATAGGAACGACATCTGCAATTATACACTGGTATTGGAACAATTACTTACCACCGGCGGCGGATGGCAGGATCAATACGGCGGCGTATTCCCCGGCGTAAAACTGTTGCAATCCGAATCCGGCTTCGAACAACATCCATTAGTACGGTGGTTACCCGACCAGCTCTTTGTGCAGCCGGAATATCGGGATTGCCATCTGCTTTATTATACCGGAATCACCCGTACAGCCAAAGGCATCTTAGCTGAAATTGTCAGTTCCATGTTCCTTAACTCCGGAAAGCATCTTAGTTTATTAGCAGAGATGAAAGCCCATGCGATGGATATGAGCGAAGCTATCCTGCGAGGTAATTTCGAAACTTTCGGCAATCTTGTCGGCAAAAGCTGGATACAAAACCAAGCATTGGACAGTGGCACGAATCCACCGGCAGTAGCAGCTATTATCGAACAGATTAAAGATTATACGCTAGGATATAAATTGCCCGGTGCAGGAGGTGGCGGTTACTTATATATGGTGGCTAAAGATCCGCAAGCGGCCGGATGCATCCGTCGGATATTGACCGAACAGGCTCCTAATCCGCGTGCACGCTTTGTTGAAATGACGCTTTCCGATAAAGGATTACAGGTATCGAGAAGCTAAGAAAAAAGTTATATAAGAACAAAAATCCCTTGATAACCACTGATTATCAAGGGATTTTTATGTGACCCCGGTGCGGTCTAATATTTAAAAATACACACTATACAATCTCATACAAATACATTAATTATCAAATATATACAAAACAGCAAGTTGTATTATGTTGCATTTTAGTTGTGCAATTAAGCATTTTCGTTGTGCAAAAACAGTATATTTGCACAACCGTAAAATGATAGCTATATGGCAACAGTAAAAGCATTTATTCGATCAAGCAAAAAGGATAACTTTGTTAATATACGATTTCGTTTATCCGATGGTAGGAATATACAATTATTTCACACTTCCGAGATTTTAGTACAACCTTCAATTTGGGATGAGAAAAAGGAACAATACAAATCCAAAGTACTTATACCAATCCATTGCAAAACTAGAGAAGAGTTTTATAGAGACATAACGGAACGCAAAAACCTAATCCTACGTTTGTACACCGATCACAAGATAGAAACCAGTGAACAACTAAATCAATATATAGATGAATATATTAATCCGGAGAAGTATATTAACAAGGAATCAAGTGAAAGCCTCCATAACCGACTCAACTTATACATAGAGCAATGTTATAAGGATGGAATATTTGGCGAAGGCAGAAAGAAACATTATGATGTATTATTACGGGAATTAAACCGTTTTCTCATTATCAACAACTTAAGTGATATCACTCCAACCTATTTCAATAATGAGAAACTTATACTATTCCGTGATTTTCTGTTTAATGAATATATATTGGTAGATAAATATAGGGGGCTTTATGTTGACATGAATAATCGCAATATTCCAACCTCACCAAGAGGGCAAAATACTGTTGCAACAAAATTAAAAAAGCTACAGGCATTTTTCAACGAACTGGAAAGTAACGATGAAATACCAGTATCACCATTCCGTAAACTTGGAAAACAGCGTAAAACAGTAATGATGAAGGAACAATACGATGAACCTATATTTTTAACTAAAGCCGAGTTCATTAAACTACAAAATACAGATGTCCCCAGCTCCCTACAAGAGACTAAAGACGCTTTCTTACTTCAATGTAGTTTAGGTTGTCGAATTGGAGACTTCCAAACGCTATCCTTTGATAATATCGCAATAGAAGAAGATATTCCTTTCATTCATTACTTACCACACAAAACTCTAAAAGAAAATGATACAAGAATTGAAATCAAAACTCCTTTAATGCGTTTTGCTTTAGAAATTATAAAGAAATACAATTTCAATTTCCCTATATTACGCTATGTATCAGGAGAACGAGGATACAATGATAAGATAAAAGTTTTGTTAGAATACTGCAAAATAGATAGACTTGTTGCTGTATTTGATGAAGCGAAAAGCAAAAATGAATATAAGCCCCTATATGAAGTAGCAAGTAGCAAACTAGCTCGTAAAACGCATGTAGACTTAATGAACAAAGTACAAGTTGATAAGTATGCAGCCGGATTACATTCAAAGAATAGTGACGCAGTAAACCGATATACTAAACTAGGAGTAAAAGATCGCTTTATTCTTATGTGTGCTGCTTTTGATTGTAATGAATATAAAATAGATAATAATTTACATATTATCTAAATGTTAAAAATGATATTTTCTTAAACTTTTTCTTGATTTCGTTTGTACGTTATCAAAATAATGCTTATCTTTGTAACGTAATCAAAGAGATGATTACAGCGGTTAATCTTCTTCACCGAGAAAGCAAGAAGAGAAACCTAATCGGTATTCATTATGAGACTCGCAATTTCATTTAGAATCTGGAAAGTAAGAGTAAACTTCGAAATTCTACTCTAAAATCCAAGGGGAGGGAAACCTCCCCAACCGATTAGGATTTGCAAATATAACAATTATGGATGAAATAACAAAGGGAAAACATGGGGGCACAAGAGCTGGAGCAGGACGAAAGAAAACAACTGCGAAACGCTACGGCTTTAAGGCTCCGGAGGATGTCTGTTCAATTCTTGAAAAGGTAGACGATAAGACTTCGTTTATTTGTGAGGCTATCTTAAAATTAGCCAAAGAGAAAGGAATGATCTAAACAAATTGAGTGCCGGTAATTAGTGTCGGCACTCAATTATGAATGTGTTCGATATTTGATGTATTTTAATAGTAGACATATACCAATAACTATAATTATTCCGAATCCCCATCCGCCAAGCTCCATTTTAATAGTTTGCCATCGTGATAAACTTTTCTCAACCGGATAAGGCACTTGTACACTATCCACTTTGTGTATATAGAATGTATCAACAAGATTCTTATACTTGTATACATACCGATCTTTGTAAATAAGTACTGTATCACCCTTACGATCAACATAAATGCTGTCTCTCTGATAGATGCTGTCATGTAGTATCTTGCTAATGTAGATACTATCATGCTTTACTGTTTCAATCGGAATATGCCGGATACTCCGACAGGATGAAAACCATATTGCTGATGTCAGCAATATGATCAGGAAGTATACTAGGCGTCTCATAGCTTCAATACTTGATTTCTATTCATACCATCTGCCCGGAATGATACATGTACCCAGGCAAAGTTGGATTCATCGATAAGCTGATCAAACGGCAAGTTTTTCTGAATGTAGTCAAACAATAACTTATTCTGTTGCCGATCACCTGTATCAATGTCGGCAGCTTGTCCAGTCATGTGTTGAGATGTATTAGAACCTTTCACTGCTTTATTCAATGCCGGGCAGCGGAAACCGGAATTAACCGTGATCGGTTTACCATACCATTTCCGCAATGGGTCCAATACATTATTCACTAGTGCAGTCAGATTAAGGACATGCTCCTGATTGCATCTGTTGTTGATTCCTAAGCGGTCTGCGGTCGTAGATTTGCAGAGTTCCGCAATTGTAAAGTACTTCATTTCTTTTCCTCCTTATAATTAATAGTCACTTGGCGGCTGCCGGTTAGTGCATCCGTGTACATCACATTTTTTTATCTCAGCTTCTTTCAATCTAAGCTCCAGTTCATGTTTCTTATGAATATCTTCCAGATGAGCGGACTGTTCCTGCCGGAGTTCAACATAAATAGCGTCAATCTTGGCATCACGTTGAGCGATACGATCTTCAAGCCATGCGACTTGCTTGCGTTCATTTTCATCCTCCATACTATCCGCTGTCGCATCTTCCTTCCTTGCATTCGTTCGACGATTCACATAGAAGTTAACTATCCATTTGATTGCTTCGAAGCCTCCCAAAGCACCGACTAGCGCCAGCCATTCATTTAATTCCATATTTCTCTATCTAAAATATTATTATTACCTTTGTACGCATTAGCAATAAGGGATTTCCCTTTTTAATATTGTTTGTTTTGTTTTTGTCAACCGCCAACTCGTGATGAGCAGGCGGTTTCTTATTATTTCCCCGGATAATGGGTGTTATTTTCCATCAGATACCCGTTTAATCCTTTTCATGCTTACTTATTTTAAATATTAATACTATCTTTGCCAGTCATTATTTATATCATAGTAATTAGGGATATTTCCCTTAATGTTTGTTTTGTTTGTGTTATTAAACCGTCAACTCGTGATGAGCAGGCGGTTTTCTTTTTTATTTGTAGTTAAAATTAGTATCCCACAATCCTAGAAGCCAATGAAGTCCATCCGGAAGCAGATTTATAAGCACCAACTGCTGCTTCTGGGACATAAATAGGAAATGTGGAATTACCAAACGCATTATATTTAAGAGATGGAGGGATATCTCCCATCATTTTAACTCCCGCTAAAGAAGCGCACCCACTAAATGCCCCCATGCCTATTATAGTGACAGTCTTAGGCATTTCTATAAGCGAAGCTAGTGAAGTACAATCTCTAAAGACATAGCTTGGAAATTCACTATCAGTAAATCCTTTGGGTATATTTGCACTTTCCAGCGAAGTACAACCGGAAAAAATATTTGTACCTAAAAAACATACTGTATCAGGAACCACTATTTTTTTCAGTGCAGTACAGCCTTCAAAAGCACTAGGTTGAATTCTTTTAGCCGTTGGCATTATTGTTATGGATTTCAGATTGAAGCACCCCATAAAGGCTGCATATGGCAATCCGGGTTCGTCAGGAGATTCTGAACGCGCAATTACGTTAATGAAATATTTAAACTCGTCAAATGATGTAATTTCAGAATTTTCTCTGAACATATTATTTAAACTCCTCACAGATTTAATCTGCTCCATTTTAGTTCCAACTCCATCCCCATAGGATTCCGCAATCATGCTTTGGACTATTGGATCTTTGAATCTGACATAAAATTCCCCATTTATATTCAATGTTAGTTTCCTGAATGTGTATCTCAAAGCTTCGACGGAATCCTCGTAGGTATTCGCATTCACCGTTATCGTTCCGTCCAAAACAGGGTATTTATCCTCTCCGGCCAATCCTTCAGAGCTTAATCCCTCATAGCTTCCATCGGCAAGCGTAGCGAGTTTATCCAGCATACCTGAATCATTATAGGTTTCCTCAAAACCTACAGCACGGATACGCTTCAACGAATGGTTATCTTCCTGTCCCGTCTGTGCATTCATTATATCAACAAGCAGCTGCATGGGAGACAGGTTCGGACAGTTCACGATAAAGAAGTCCGTAATGACATCCCTGCACAAATCAATCCCAATGCCTTCCGTTGTCAGTAACGGATAATTAGATAATGACAGGTATTGGTTAAGCCTGCTGTATTGAATTACACGAAGCCCTCCTCCCGATGGAAGCACAATCTGCGTCAAGGATGTACCGTCCGCATATATCTCCTGCAAATGTGAGCATGCAGACAGGTTCAATGTACCGGCCAAGGTGGCGATGTTCGACAGCAGCAGCCTCTGAAGACTTATGCAATTGGACAATGTCAGGGAGGATATCGAGATGACAACCGGACCGTCCTTGCTTCCCAGCCGGATATCACGGAGCATTCTTCCCTGAATGATCATAGACCCGGTCACGTTCTTATTATGCCAGTCCCCTATATCCTGTAGGTAGGATGCTCCCTGTATCGCATTCTGCTGGTCTCCCGACCCCGAGAGTTCTATTTCCATCTCACATATCTCTCCGGCTTTTGTTCTCCTTCCCCGGATGATACTTGTGCCGTTGGCAATCGCAGGATACATATCCATTGCAGGAGTCAGTTCATACTTGATTGTGTTACCGGCAGCGCGTACGGTGATAGTATCCGTCCCGTTAGCTGAAAATAGTCCGAACGAATACTTTGACATCATGTACAGAATACGTTTCGTAATCCATCGCTGTTCCGCAAGGTAATGGTCGCCTAGCGACTGGGTGATCGGGTCGGTATCATTCGAATAGTGTCCTTTATTGTATGCCAGTTTCCCGTTTTCATAGCAGTACTTCGCATCCGCATTATAGGCATTGGCGGGAAAATATTCCTGAGCCTGGTCAAAGTAGTATTTCTGATAAAACGCAAACAGCTTTTCAAGGTCGTTACCGCTTTTCAGCCCGCCCAGCGACTGCATGGCAGTCATTGATTTGCGCATGCTGATTATCTTTTCTTCCGGGAATGCCAGTTCCATCAGGTTGAAGAAGTTGTTTGTCTCTCCATTCCACACAGCCGCCCCGGTCTCATCCAAATCATGCGTTTCCACACTGTACTCTTTATCAGGTAAACCACGATTGGTTGTATCAAAACGGGTGTCGGCATCATCAACACGCCAGCGCCACCTGGATGTCTCCGTACCGAAACAGTATGGATAGGTATTTTTCGCACGTTCGTCGGTTCCGGCATTGAATTCTACATTATTCATAAAGAACAGGCAGTCGTCAATATCCCAGTATGCGGGAGCATCTATACGGAATTTTGCGATACGGGCATTTATAAAAAGTATATTCAGCCCGTCATCCGTTTTCCCTGCAAGATCGGAAGTATTAAGCTCATATCCCTTGTCTGCAAGCTGCGACAGCAGATTGATTGTTCCCTCCCCGATATCAGATGGTATGAACTTTCCTTCTGACGACTCAAAATAGTAAACATTATATTGATTAATGTCACCGGATTTGGCGATCCAGAACTCGCAGGGTTCATTCTTGTAATCGGAAAGATGTGCGTTCAACTCATCCAATGTGCCGTTAAACGGTTTCAGTCTTGGCGAGCACTGGTAAACACAATTGTAGGCAGGAATAAAGCTTGATATGTTTTCCACTTCCCCTTCGCCCAGGTCGAAGCTGTTCTGGCCATTGTACTGGAATGCCTCTTCATCCTCATTATAGGCTATCAATCCCTTTGCCGGATTCCACGGCACACGGAACAGGGTGAGCAAGGGAGAATTATCCGATCCCTCAATACTCAACAGGTTGGGATAAGTATCGGTGTTATAGCCGAAAGTGTCGGCGTCACCCTTATCAGGGCCGAAGGTGTACAATCCCCGGAATATGTATATTGTTTCCCCTTCGTCATTGGTTTGTTTCTCAAAGCACACAAACGGAGCTTCCCAAACTGACACACGGACTTTCGCATCTGCGTGCATCGCCTCATTCAGGATACCCACTTCACGTATAAGGTCCGTATAGGAGTTTACCGCACCGATCTTATGCGACTGCATACTGGAGGCATAGTTCTTCTTTGCCGTAAACTTGCGTCCAGCCGGAAGAGACGGTGTCATTGACCACTTCGCTCCCGCGGTGGAGTCCGAGCCGTCGGCGTAACGAATGACGGAGAGTTTCTTGTCAAGCTGGTAACGGGTATTCCAGATCCAGTATTTCATGGATGACGTACCCTGCCCCTTGGCGGTCACGTTGCTGATTGAAACATTCCATTCCGGATGGTCATAAAAGAACACTTCCAACATGCCGGTACGAGTTGATTGATCCGCCATGTAAGGAATTGTATTGTCGAATGTCATTACGTTAAACTGGTCCTTCGTATTTTCAAAATCGATATCCGAACCGTGCAGGTCCAGGATGTCATTATTCTCTGTCACAATTGCCTTGGAATCTGTGGTATTCAGCCAGTTGATGTAATTACGCAGGACTCCCTGTGAGGTCAGTCCCTGGTTATATTCCCGTATTCCGTATATGTCCGCGTCCGCATATCCGGAACCTATCACGATCATCCCGTTATGGGAGAAATAATCATTGCTCTCGTAGGTGAATTCCCTGTTCTTGACACCGTTGACATACAGTATGCAAAGGTTGAATCCGCTGTTGCCATAGGCGTCCGGCAAAATGGTCAGCGTGAGTCTTGTACGTTTTCCCTCGAACGTATGCAAACTTTGTACATCATCGTTTTTAAGTGACTGGGAGTGCATGATAATGTCATCCGCATAGATGTTCAATCCGACAAATGAACCACCGGACGGGGACGATATGGTGATAACCGGTTCGGAATAATCCGTCACGTTATCAACCTTATAGTCAAGTTCGAGAGTCTTCCCGGTGCGGGCGCATTCATTTTTAAAAGGGGAATATCCCATGCGCAGCGATGAGCCGGCCATAAGCCGGAGTACCTTGTTCCCGTCTTCGTCCGATTGCCAGCCGTCATTGCCCCAGTTCATATTCTCCCAGCTGCCCGGGATGACGGAACCGTCCATTTCATTTATGATTTCCTGACGATTCCCCTGCCGGTTGGAGCGGGTCTTGGGATTCATATAGAATACGGCGCCCGACACGGCCGAATATCCCAAGGAGTTGTTTACCTGATAGGTGATTGGGGATGTCAGCTCCATATCGACATCGAGGATATGGGCCGTTATTTCAAATTCCGTATTATCCATTGTCTCAATCTCCATCGGGAATGAGAATGTATGTTTGGCGGAACATGCGATACTGTCTTCTTCGGAAGTAAAGACATCCTCACCATCTTTTTTGATGGTGAATTTAGCGGAGGTAATGACATTGCCACCATCGTACATCGCGTAATCGAACAATGAGTTCTCACTCCAGTTGGTCGCCCTGCCGAGGATGTTGTTGACGGCTACCAGCTTCCTTTGTTCGCCGGCTACCGCGCAAATGACATTGAACGATATCGTTCTTGTCTTGACCGTCCCGTCCGAGTTCGAGACATAAGCAGATATATTGAATACGCCTGTCACGCCCGGGTGGATTACAGAGTAATTGTAGGCGGTTTCCGTATATACGCCTGTACCGATCGGAATCTGGTAGGATTCATTATAAGCCTTCCCGGTAACAGTCACATACAATGTTTTTGAAATATTACCGCTGATATTCAGAGGAAGCGTAATGGCACTGGTGTAAGCCGTCCACCATTTAAAATTGTCCGCACTGATGGATAATGAAGTAAGCTGTACCGTGTATACAAATGCCGGAGCCGTCACTTCCGTCACTTCTCCCGTTACTTTGATCATTACATTGTTTGCTCCGGATGCAAGGAACTCTGCAACGTCAATACTGAAAGGAGAACCGGAACTGATATACAGCTGTTTGACAACAAGATACTCGGCGCTGTTGCTGTTTTTAACAGAGATCTGACAGAACCCACGCTCTCCGGTATCTTCATAAGGTTCGTTGGTGCTGTATCTTTCCTGGCTGATGAAAGTAAAATTCAAATAGCAAGGTTCCCCTTTGCTGGCTGACAGGCTTTTACTGTCTAGGTTATTGATTATACGCAGGTTTCTTTGTATCCCAGTTTCTCCACCTCCGCCGCTATGTGAGGAAATATAGTTCATTAAGTCTTCAAAGGTGGTTATAATAGATCCGTCCTCCGCAACTCCGGTGGGAATAAACACTCCGGCGGCAGGAGACCATCCATTATTGCCGTACAGTAATACGGAACCGTCTTCTGCCGTATCGGATTCAGGGGAGACATTCTTTAATTCTCCTATTGAAGAAGGAGTATTTGCGTCCTTCTCCAATTCCTTGACGGTATCGATCAGATTATTGAATTCTTCAGCCGACAAACGGCCGCGGGAATTCTTGCCTTCATTTTCTTCCTTATGTTCTACATTCAGTGCCATAAAACTATTCTCCAAATATTAACGGGAAGGCATACGGGAAGCCTTCCTCCTTGATTTCTATTTTTCCGCGTGCTGAAAGCGCGTGCATGATCAGATTTGTTTCAAGCATACCGGTATCAGCCATGTCACTTTCAACACGGCTGATCACGGTACGGGTGGTATTGCCCTTGTCATCCGTTTTGCGCACACTTAAAACAAACTTGATATATCCCATGTTACTTGCTCAACTCGGTGATCGTTTTCTCAAAATCTGCCAATAAAGCGGCGCGTACTTCAGCTGATGTTCCGGACAGGGAACAGGAGTATTTCTTTGTCGATTCAACATAAAGGATATTGCCGATGTAGCTCGGTACAGATGCCGATACCTGTTTGACCTGCACATCGATCTTCGTCAATTTGTCCTTGCTATATGTGATGGAATACTCAAGTCTGTAATCACCGACTACTGACTGCCCGGTTCTGATTGTATTTTCAGTGAAATCCATATTATTCCTCCTTGTTTAATTGGTTGATTATTTCTCTTTTTACAGCAGCAATAAGCCTTGAATTTCTGATTATAGTTTCAAATGCCTTGCGGTAATTAGCTGGTATTTCTACTTCTTCATCTGAGTAGTAGATCGCTTTAGCAAGGTCTTCAAATCCGATGTCGAGCAGGAGATTGCCGTTATACATCATTTCGTTACCTACTACTTTTGCGACGTCGAAGGTCTGTTTACCGCCTTCGAAAGAATTCTGCGCCTCGATTTTCTTAAAATTGATTTTCATATTATTTATATTTTAATCCAAGTTGCTCCACCATCAGAAGTCTTATAGACTCCCTCCCATGATACTTTGAGACCGTTATCCCTGCATATAATTTTTAAGACATCAGTATACAGGTTTGTTTCAACTGTTATTCCGTATGACGTTATGACAGTATCGGATTCATATGTACGTATGCCCCCACCATCCGGGATAATCTCAGTCATGAAAGATTCAAACGTAATTTTCTGTTTGTTCAAAAACATTTGAGTATAATCACCAGGTTGAAACCCGGACATTCCAAGGCCATCACTATTTATCTTTATTCCACCGATATATCCATTATCTGAATTTATGGTCCCATTAAACGTTCCATTATTTGCCACGATGGAACCGTCTTCGAGTATTTTAAAGTTTTCGTTAGCAGTTACAGTGCCTTCAAATGTTATCTGATCTGCGGATATCACTGCATTCGATATCAATCTTCCTGCATCATCTTCCGTGATGAATGTACTGATCTCAGCCCTCTTTACGTATCCGTCAGCTTCGGCCTGTTCGGTAAACAACTGAGTGAAACCTGATTCAGTAACAAGACCGGATGTGCTGATATTACTTACATGACCTTCTGCGTCAAAGGTTATCTTTTTAGATAACAGTACATTGAAATCGTCGGTCGTTACCAATCCGCTCGTATTAATATTTGTGATATTACCGGAATTATCAAAATGGATTCCTTCTACAAGAGCGGCAATAGAATCCTTAGTCACCTGTATAACAGCCGTATTTTTATCTGCCGTTTCCTGTGCATCTCTTGCAATTCCCAGAGCGTTTAGTGCGTCCTGAGCAGCATCATACGCATCGCTGATACCTTGATTGGCTAGTCTTTTTGCCGCTTCGATGCCTTCCTCCGAATCCGTTACGGCTGCGAGTATCCGGTCACCTAAATTCTCAAGATAGGCAGTGGTAGCCGTTGAGCTAGGTTGCCAGTGTTTTATAGAGAAGGTTGTTCCTTTTGCCTTGGCAGTGATGCAGACGAGAGAGTCATTCTTATAAGAGATGCCTTCGCCGGAATAGGTCGCATTCGCCCACATATCGCCGATATCATAAACATCAGAATCCTTTGGCTGGGATACAAATACTCGTCGTTTCCCATCAGCAGTGTCCTGAGCCTTGGATGCATCTTCCAGTGCCTTCAGCGTCAGATGGTCCGTTATGTCATTCCAACTCCATGAACTGTCATCCGGTTCGAATCTGTATCCATGACCCGTCAGACGATTATAGAACATGTCCTGCTCATGCATGGTTTTAAGTTCGTCAGTAGTCCAATCGGATGCCGGCAGGTTCTCCAGCGTGGGATCGTAGTCAAAGAACCACAGAGTGTATTCTTTATCCGTCTGTTCTTTGACAAGGTCCATGTCCGCCTGCAAATCATTAATGGTTTCATCCACATCTTTTCCTGTAGCCTGATTGATGAACTTAGCGGATATCTCACTTAGTACAGTGTTCAGGTCGATAAGCGGTTCCGGCATTGTATAGGAGTTGATACCTTTATATATACGAATGTAGGGACCGCCGGCCGTTACACTATCCCAAAGGATAGTACCTTGCCGTTCGGGATTTGTTTTGTTTCCGAGATGTACGATGTTGTCGCCTACTAGGGGATCGTCGCTGCCCGATATACAATCACTCTTGGACAGGTCGATGAAATCATCACCAATGCCGACAACTGCACGCCAGTAATAGTGATTTCCGCTTTTGAGATTGAATGTCTCGCAGTTTGCCAAGTCATCTACAGCAAACGGATTATAGATGATCCTGCCTTCCGCATCCGTAGTCCTAAAGTAACATCTCCAAAAAGTTCCTTTATCTTCTACCTTGTTACAGATGATACCGTCTGAGTTGTATTGCTTGCCGCCGACATAAGTGGCCTGATTGACTTGCAGACTCTCAACATTCAGACGTTTGCGTATATCTACGAAGTCAATGTCAAGGTGATAGTTGCCTTGCTCATCCTTGTAGATACCGAAGCCGGTGCTGCCGGTTGCAAAGTTGCTGGACAGTATGTCACCGACTAGCTTTATCTGTTCGAGTGTGGATGTTCCCTTTGCATTGATGCCTTCAAGGAAGGTCATCAGTTTTTCGATTGTTTCAGCTATGTCTTTTCGTACATATCGATCATCATTGTCGTTGTTACTGCCGATAATGGCAAGCTTGAAATGTTTCTTACCGTCAGTTTCAGGTATTGTGTCATCCTTTACTAGTTTATAAATAGTCCCGTTCTCAATGACGGAAATCACTTGACCGGCATAAGGGACATAAGCCTCTGTGTCTGCATTACGGGCATAAATACGGGCTTCCTCTAAGGTTTCCCACACATCGGTCGAATCAATCGAATAACCATTGACACGCTTATATCTGCCAGCGAAACTATCCCCTTTTATATTAAGTGCCATAATCAGCTCGTTTTAAAGGTGAAATTATCCGTTTCGCTGCTTGTCGTAGCCGTACTGAACACATACATCGTATATTCCAAAGGTGTACTTCCGTTAGCACCTTCAACACTGATCTTTCTCGGCGAAGCAGCGGAATCCAAATCCATGAAGTTATATTGGTATCTCTCCAGTGAAACATCCTTGATGGTACCGTCTGGAATACAGATAACGAAAGTTTTATAATTGCCTATTGTGAACTTGTATGATCCGGCGCCCTTATACAATCCACTGCCTGAAAGTGCCCGCACCTCGGCTGAAGTCGTAGGAACCGAATTACAAACGCCTGCAAACCACTTTCTATGTACATTCACGCTGATCTTGCTGGTCAATTCTTTCTTGGGCAACGAACCATCTTCACTCGCAGCATATATGACTGTAGCAAAATAGGTTTCTCCCTGTGTGTAATTACCTTGCAGTTGTCTCGTTGCTGTCTGTATGCCACCTACTTCCTCAGAAAAAATTAGTTTGTTGTTAGGGTTATTATCATAATAAGCTTGTTCCATAGGACCTTGACCGTTTCGATATGCTGTATAAGTGATATAGCCTTTCTGAGTACCAAATTCGACATCATTAGAAGTCGAAAGTTTCCATTCTAATTTTGCTGAAGCCTTTTGAGAAAGCATATTAATAAAGATCTCTTCCAATGTAGTACCAGAAGGAATTGTATCCCCGGTCTTTATATAGCCTACATTACTGGATGTTACATTTATAGTCTGTATTAACTTTGCGATAGTGCTTCCTCCACTAGAAGAAGAGTTCCCGCTATTAATTACTTGCTGTTTGCTCTTTTCCTTTCGGTATGTAAGAGAGTCGATCTTGTTTTCAAGCTCGCCAATACGAGAATAAGGAGCTGTTTCTCCGACAGTGTATATCGGGGAGTCATAAGGGATATCAAGGTTATATTCAAGCCCTATGATACGAGAGATACGACCTTCTTCAAAGTATGCCTTATTAATAAGGTTCACTTTCTGACCAACGGTGAAACTCCTGGCAAAGTCGGGATCTTGTTTACCCGTTTCAGGATTAATGCCATAGATATAATCCGACATCATGGTGGTATTGTAAGTAGAAGGGTCCTGTTTAAGCTCTTCAATATATTCTCTTGCCCGTTCCTCGACTTCTTTCTCTGCGTCAGGAATAAGCTTGTCGGATACGAATTGGGGATCATAGCCATAGAGAATATACGTGTCACCACCTTGATCCGTAGGATGTAAAATGTCATCAGGAAGCATTCTGCCATAATCATCATTACGCTTTATCTCGTATACCTGAGCATCCTTGTTCCATGTTCCGTCCTCTGATTTTTCAGGCTGATATTTATCGCCTCCAGCTGAATCGTAAGGATTGAATGTTACTTCAAAGTCCATGCCGGCTAGAGGACCGGATTGAAAGACTATACGCAAATCTTCTCCATCTAACCGATATTCGTTTGAGAAATGGAATCCCAGGTCCGAGTCTTTAAATCTCCATGCCAACCAATCTTTCGAAGTTTTTGTTCCATCCGGATTATCTATAGTATCAGTATATGTATGAGTTGTTACCATACCCGTCAGTTTTTCACGTCTAGGATAGATATCATCAAAAATAACGATCTGCTCTACAGCTTCCTCCTCTGTCATACCTTCATAGGCATCAATATATGGTACGCCTTCAGGCATCATCAAATGCTTGGTTACAATACCTTCGGCAGTTTGAGAACCTTTGTCATCTGAGAAATATATAGATGGGACATTACCTTTTACAATGTTGTCAATTGTGTAGGTGTCGCCAAGAGAAGCGGTAATACCTTCCGGCAAACGCAGCACATTGGCTGCTTCACCAGTAAAAAAATCTGGATTGTACACAGCATTAAATGATTTCCCTGCATTTTCACCAGAAATAAATGTTACAGAAGCGCTAGCCGATTGACTAACATTCTCTAAAGTAATATCTCCGGAAGATCCTGCAAGTACCAATGTAGAGGATATAGAAGATGGAAGCTGAAAGACAACATATAGCTTTAAATCTGTGGCTCCGCGTTCAATCTTTATGTCGCTATCAATGGTTATATTGTCTGTCAACTCCTTCTCTCGATTTTCATAGATAGTACGTACATTTCCTCCAAGACCATATACTCTCGTTACGTCATTGACTTTGTATCGGATTTGCCATCTCCAACTATATATTCCAGAAGGCAAATACTCTCTTTCAACAGGAGAACCAGCTGGATAGACCATTGTTCCTATATTGAAAGAAACGCTTTTACTATTCATTGCATAAGTACCACCGATAGGCTTGCTAGATAGCAACTCATAATTTAAGTCATTTACTCCTCCTTTTACATACCCGCTTGTTCTGACAGATGCCTTAAACTTTTCTTCGATCAGATCATCAGAAGAGAAATACTTCATATCAAGTACTCTCGATGTATCGGAAATATCACGTCCGCTTACTTGCTTGACATCAAAGATCAACTTTTTGCGATAATTAGCCGGAATATTACGTGTTGCCCCAAACGCATAAATACGAGTTGCGTATGAATCTTGGCTATCACTTCTATCCATCTTGCTGACATTCATTCCTAGTTCGAAGTCAACAGGAACGCCATCCTCGCAACGGCCAAAATGAATTACTTCTTCCTCTACCCACCACTCACATTCAAAACTCTCAGCCATTTGGTTGAGGGCATCGATCATGTTTACGTTTTCGTATGAGATCAATTTAGAAGAAGTATCTACTGTCTCATCTATTTCGCATTTAAACGTTTTGTCATGGTACTTATAACCTAGGACTTCCAAGTTCTTCAGAAACACATCCATGTGAACCTTTAAGATATCAGTAAGATTCCAGCCTGCCTCACGACTACCGCTATCAGGACTATAGAAAAACTTCTTATTTTTCCACTTCCAATAGTAAGCATCAAGCTTTAATTCGTAGTCATATCCCCCGGTAGTAGTATTGTAAGTAGGTTTATATAAGTCTACAAGCTCAAACAAACCAATATTCTCGTCATCAATGTAATCCCCAAGTCGAAAGTAGACAGGTTCAGCTAATGAGAACTTGAGAGTAATGTAATCAGAACTCATTAGCTGGAACTTTCTTTTACTACCTTCGTTGATAGGAGTAGAAAGACGGATGTTGCCGGATATGTCTTTGATGTCTACTAATTCTGCCATATCACAAAGTTCGCTGATAGAAACATCAAAACATAAAATCCGGCAACCCTATAAACCACAATTCGCCAATTGTGGTAACTTTATTCTCTATTTGCAGGATTGGGCTCGTTCAGCTTAACCGAAATCTTTGAAAACGTCCTTGCGATATTGAAACCGAAAGATTGAGAACGAAGGTAGTATAAGTGATATACCTCTTCGCCTAAAGCCGGAACTTTGACTGCAAATTCCCCCTTTGTTATTTCGTCCAAGAATGCCTTATACTTGGTAATGTAGTCAGAAGGGGAATCTCCTTTTAATGTAAAGGTAAGAGTCAGATCCCGCTCGTCAACCTTTCTGTTTTCGATTATAACCCTTTTTCCGTCCTGCAGACGTGATTTGTTTTCAATCACATCTTTCATCGGAAGTGGAGCGTAAATGGCTTCTATGAACCCGTCTCCCATATTGACTCCCCACGTCGTATAGGCGTCCTTGTTATTGATTAGTAGGTCTCCTGTCATAATATTACTTTTTTGATAATCCATTAGTATTTCGCTTGACTTCTGCAATATCAGCCGCCATCTGCTGGATAGGCTTCACCATGACGTTAGTATTGTCTCGAATGTCCGTTATAGCTTCGTAAGAAAGCCGTATCAAATCCCTTGTCTCGCTAGCAATGTCCTTTATACCAGATGAGTTTGCACTAATAGTCAACATTCCTGCTTTAAGTTCAAGGATGGACATTGTTTGAAGCTGGTTTTGATTCTTGATTTCTTCACCGGCAATCTGAAGAGCAGTGAAGCGACCGTTCAACTCGTCAGCAGAATCCTGAGACATTGTAGCAAAGCCTTTCTTGGAAGATTCCTGGGAAGTAGATGTGCCGCCACCGCCTACGATCTGCTCCCATGCCTTTCTGTCTTCAAGAGCACCATTTACAATAGTATCCCACCCTTCTCTTAAGTCTTTAATATCAGAAGAGGTGATACCTCCCTCTTTGCCCATGGCCTCAGAAAAGGATTCATACCATTTTCTTAATTCATCTTCATATCCCTTCGCGAACATTTGAGTGAATACAGCCTTTCGCATATACTCTCCAAAATTATCAGCAAAGTCTTTGGATGAAGCATCCATGTCCATGAGAGTATCTATGAAGTTGTCAAACAGACTATCGAATGACGTCTGAGTCAATTGTTCTTGAACGGCTTTCTGAATATCTTCTATTCTCTCTCCACCTTCAATAATCTTATTGAGGTAGTTTTGAACATCTCCATCCAACTTAGACCAAAATCCAGGAGCTTCCTCTTTTAACTTTTCAAGCTGTTCAGCCGTCAAGTTAAAGAGACCGGAAAGTCTTCCTCCTATAAAATCCGGATCTTTGCCGATTGACTTAGCAAACTCGTCCCATTGATCCCATAATTCCTGACTCATGCTATTTCTAATACGAACACCAATAGAGTGAGAACCAGTAGATGCACCAGAATTAAGCCTTTCTTTCCCTAATAGCTTATAAGACTCAATGCTCTTTTTTGCTATTTCAATAGCTTCCTCTCCGGCTTTAGCGGCTTCGGGACCATAGGACATATCTATGTATTCTTTCTTTTTATCTATCAACTCATCCCATATGTCATTTAACTTATTATATTCTTCCACCATCTCATTATAGTCGGAATAATCGGCCCCACCGATATTAAATTTACCCAGAGTCAATACATTTGCAAAACCGCCCCAAGCTTTCTCTGCTACATGACCTAATGATTTTACAATACCTCCAGCAAACCCTACAACTCCTTTTTCTCCAATTTGATCTATAATACTTAATATAGCCCCAATAATTCCCCCAATTTTACTTCCTGATTCTGCAAAAGCATCAACTAAATTACCAACAATATTCCCTACTTCTGATAAGCTTGCTGATCCATCACTTAATCTAGTCATTGCATCAGCAACTGCATTTATATTAGATATAGCCTTATCCCTAGACTTTTCTGCATTGACCTGAGCATTTAATTGATTCAATTCCGCTGCATTCTTCTTTTCTCTCGCTTTTTCAATTGCTACTTCATCGCCAGATTCCAAGGCTTTATTTAGTTCTGTTTGAGCCTCTGTTACTTTTACAACAGCTTGTTCATATTCTGTAAGAGAATCGCCTAGTCCGCCAAAGAAACCGCTTTTATCTATTAAAGCATTATTTATGTTATCTACCGCTTCTTCAATAACCTTAATTTGATCAGGAGTTGCATTTTTAAATTCAGAAGATTTTTTAAACTCATTCAGTTGTGCTTTCACTTTTGTCAACTGATCTTTAGTTATCTTACTCAGATCTCCAAAAATCACCTGCCAATTTATTGTATTTTTCAGTTTATCAAGATTTAGATTAGATAATGCTTCTTCAAATTCTTTTTGAAGAGAAGCAGCTTCTCCAGCTGTTGCTGATTCTTCTATGGCTTTGTTATATTTACGTGCAATAGCCTCTTTTTTCTGCTGAAATGTACCATATTTTATTATATACTCATTCCAATCCTGTTCTTGCTCACTTATTTGGTCTCTGAATTGACGTTTCTTTATATTTCCTATTATGGAATCAAAAGCAGATGTATCAACTTTCACAGAAGATGCATCAAACGTTTTCTTTTTATAGTTATTAGTCTGCTTTTCCCGCAAACTCTCCTGTTCATCAAAGGCCTTTCGCTGAAGCTCGATCTCTGTTCGGATATAATCTTCCCGCTGACGTTCTAAATCCTGTATTTCCTTCTTGTTGTCCAATTCACGTTGTGCACGAATCTTGGCTTCTCCTTCTGCCATAGCGTCAATACGAGACTGGGTAAGTTGATTCTCCAGATCTTGCTCCTTGCGTTTCCTTTCGGTTGCTTGCTTGTCTAATAGTTCGGAGATTTTCTTTTGTTGGTTTACGATGGAGTTATACTCTTTGGTTGTTTTAGAATCCGAATACTTATCTATTTGTTTTTGCGCTTCCTGTATTTGTTTTGTATATTTATTCCATTCCTTTGAATTTTCTTTAGAAGAGTCTAAAGCAGCGCGGGCATCTTCGGCTTTCTTTTTTTTATCTTCCCAGTATTTCTTATTCTTAGCAGCGTTTAAACGAGCTTTTTGAAGATCCTCTAAAGCAGAAACATATTTTTTTATCTCATCAACTTTAAATTCTTGATTACTATCAAACCATTCTTCGCCCATATTTTGAGACAAAACGTCCTTATAGGATTTTATTGTATTCTTTAGTTCATCATCAGACATTGACTTTGCACCAAATATTGATTTGTTTATGTAATCAGAAACTACTTTTTGACGTGTAATTTCCCTTTGTCTTCTCAACTCTTCTAATTTTGCTATCTCATCATCAAAAGCCGATTGGTCATTGGTACGCATTCGATCAATATATTCTTCTTGATTCTTTATACGCTCGTCGTAGCTTTGCAATTCTGTCTTGTTTTCTTCAGCTTTTCTTGTTGCATCTACTTCTGAAAGTTCTTTTTTCAGAGCTATCAAGTTTTTAAGATGTCCCTCTTCATCAATATACTTTTCAATAATACCAGGATACATTTTTTTTAGAAGATCCATAGCCCCCACTCTCTCCATTTCAGCCTTAGTTTCATCCTCTATGGAGGCTATCAATTCTTCGACCTTTGTTTTATGCTGTTCTTCACGTCTGGCGGCAGCTTCTTTTGTCTCATTATACCGTTTCTGCATTTTCTCGACTTCCGTCTCACGTGTATAGAACTTATATAATCCATAAGTCGCAGTTCCAACAGCAGCGGCGAATAAGACATACGGATTTGCCAATGCCTTACCCGCACCCTTAAATGTTGAGATGATATTCTTTTGAACTGTTGCAAATATCTTACCTCTTGCGGCAGCAATAGCCATAGAATTAGACAATACAATATTTGTAGCAGCAGCTAATTTCTTTTCAACTACTGCTTGTCGTAAAATCATTATATTAGCCCGTTCCAGCATATTAACCACAACAATAGCCGCCTTGTATGTCCCATAGGTAGCTACTAAAGATGCAATTATTGCTCCAACCTCTTTATAGTTTTCAATAATAGACGTTAAAGCCGATATTGTCATAGATGCAATTCCCTGCGTATCTTCTCCAATAGAATTTAACATAGAATCCCAAGCATCACCCAAATTAGAAATTTGACCGGACAATGTCGTAGATTGCATTTCCATCAAGTTATAGAATTTACCACCCTCATTAGTCATATTCTCTATAACCTTTTGCAATTCAGGGAAACCTACTTTACCTTCAGTAACCATCTTTCTGATTTCTGATTCTGTTTTCCCCAGTTCTTTTGATAATTCGACAACCAAAGGGATACCACGCCCCATAAACTGATTTACATCTTGTGTAAACAATCTACCCTGTGACATGGATGTACCATACAGGTAAACAAGATCGCCAAGCGGAATAGAAAGACCGGATGCAATATTCCCCAAACGAACCAAAGTTTCATTCACTTTGTCCGCTGAAGTTCCATAAGCAAGAAGCTGTTTTGCCCCGCTTGTTACTCCTTGTAAATCAAAAGGTGTTTTTGCTGCCGTTTCCACCATTTGAGCCATTAAAGCATCGGCTTTTTCTTTACTACCCAGCATAGTTTCAAAGGCGATAGATGTTTTCTGGAACTCTCCACGGACATTTATCATATCGGTAACTAATCCTTTTAGTGCGGCAGTACCACCAATAACACCTAACATCTTCGACAGAGATAGATTGAATTTTCCTGTACCATCCAAAGCCCTACGTATATTTTCCTCATAGTTACCAATCTCCATCTTTTGGCGGGTATAAGCATCCGAATTCAACTTCAAATACCGGGTATTTTCTTGAATCTTGATATTTAGCTTCGTTCTAGCACCAGTTTCCCTCTCTTGCTGGTCTGTTACATTAGCTTGAGCGAAACGGAGTACCTTTAGTTGTTCACGAGCTTCTTTTATTGACTGTACCTGAGTATTCAAAGCAGCAGAGATCTGATCATCAGTATAAGTTTTAGGAGAACGAGGAGGTCTTACTGTACCTTCCTCTATTTTTTTTTGTAATGCTTCATATTTCTTTATGAGAGAATCAATTTCTTTTTGTTGCTTCTTTATTTGCTCTGAAGCAGCTTTTTCTTGATCCAATCTCGCTTGCTGAGTTTGGACATATTTATCTTTGTATTCCTCTAATTTCTTTAATGCTGTCGATAGTTGCTTTTCAAGCGCCTTTACAGCAGCATCACTATTAGGAACACTAGCTATCTCAATAAGAGACTTTTTCAACTTATCTATTTCTTGACGCAGTTTTATGATATTTTTTATATCAATGTCTGCGGTAAATTTCATTCCTGCCATGTGACTTTTACGTTTTCGTTACCAAATGATTCCTTTAACTCTTTCTCCACGGTTAGGCTTGCCGAATCCAGAACGTCAAAACCCTTGCTAGAAACAAAGCTCGCATACTCCATTCCATCGGCGAACACAACACCGTTTTTGGGTAGTTTCCCATATATAAGCAAGTTCTCTGTCTTGCCTTTGGCCCCCGCATGTTCGCTATCTGCCGGAACATATAGATAAACGATATTCCCATCACGAACTACAGCAGCCCCCGGAGCATTACGAAGATTCCACGTATGGTTCTTATAAGTCATCTTGCTACTCACATTTCTTTCCTTTTGAGTGTCAACTGCATTATGCGCCGCTTCCTTCATAAGCTCATTTGCATACTCCTCCACCTCTTCAACAAACTCGTCCAGTCCCGACAAATCAACCGTTACTTCCATTACTCATCAAATTTCATATTTTCACCAAAGAAATCCTTATCAGATACTTCCTTAAGTACCTCCCCATCGTATACAGCATGCAACTTATCTTTTTGCATGATGATCAAATTGCGATATGGGATTTTATAAACGACTTCATCATAAGACAAATGAAGGCTATCCATGAACGACGCAATTTGCCCTAGCATACAATCATTTCCTATAATCTCTGTTTTGCTGTTAGATTTGCTACGTTCTTCGCTAAACCTAACAGCATCGTAAAATTTTTCACATCTATCAGAGAGTAAGCCGCTGTAAGACCGGATAATACTTCTTCTAAGGTTCCATGAGCCAATTCTTCAGATAATGAATCATTTCCATCTATAAACCAAGAAAGTGCGCTAGAAGCGACAGAAATGTCTTTCAATGAAGATATAACACCCGCGATATCCTTGTTGTCATCAAGGACTGCAAGATATGCCGAAGCACCGGCTATTTTATGTATTGTAGGCGGATTTACACGGTACATTTTCCCATTTACAATGATCGGAATGAAATCCTTTCCTGTGATAGCTTCTGATATAAGTATGGCAGCTTTATTCATAATGATATTTATTAAAAAAGGGTGAGATACATAAACCCTCACCCCTCACCACTTTATAATATAGATAATGTCTCTGCTGATCGCGAAGTATCTTCCTGTCCAGACCTCTCATAGTTAACAGCAGTTCCAGCGTTCACCCGCTTTGACTTAGTCGTAGAACTATTCAAATTGAGAGAAGTATCAGAAGACATGGATGCGATATTGTCAACAGTTCATGCAGCATCTACTTTTTCTCCGTCGAACATATAGTCACTCTTCACGCCGGCGCTAGGATTTTCCATAGCAACAGCTGTTACTCCCAAGCCGATATTTTTTTCCACAGCATTTCCCTTAGCAATGACCGCAGCATTGGTGAATACAATATAGTTTCCAGTCTTCGTCTGTCCAACAATGGCTTTATTAATAATCCCCGGAGTATCAGAAGCGGCCCATCCTGCATCTGTATCAACTTTTTCTCCGCCTTGCAGATCTACCTTGTCATCAAAGGAGAAAACTCCCATATTGAAAGCAATTGTTTTAGCCCCTTTTTGCGTCACATCACGATAATAGATGCTACCATTCAACTCGTTAATGTAGTCGGTATAGGTAGGATCATCCTCCGTATACGCCCAAGTATCTTGATGAGAGTTCTCAACTTCTGTAGCAGTACCTAACCAGGTTTTAAGGCTAGTTTTAGTTACAGCAGAAGTAATAACATCACCGTACCAAATCTTTTTAATTCCTATAAACGGTTTCATATCTTTTTAATTTACGTTTAATACTTCAAATAATAATTTCACATTCACATAGTAACAACATAACTCTTTATCTTCCTCTATTCCGATAGTTTCAGAAGAATACCGATACCATGAACCGTCATATTGCCCTACAACTCCATCTTTGAACATTTCTTTAGCCTTCCTTTCCAGTTCATTCAAGCGAATAAGATCAGCCTTCCCCGACTTTGATAAAGGAACGCAAAGATTAACTTCAACGTATCCCTTCTCCCAATAAGTATTGGGCTGTTGAGTCTTAGGATAAACCACAATCCTTTCAGTATTTACCTTACCTTTAGGTATATTACCTCTCTGGTATACTTCAGATATCCCAAAAGCCTTGCAATCCTTAAATATTATGTTCGCGATGTCTGTTGTTGCAATCATATCCAAATATCACATCTACCTTTAAACTCTTCCGAATAGCATTCGGCGTTTTTCTTTACCTCTCCTTCTCCCACAGTCCTTTCATCAGAATCCAAGCATCTCACGTGACTTCCTAAGGGAATCTTTTCTCCCTCGTAAACCACATGATAGTTATAAACCCAACGCTCACCATTAACCGACACTTCCTTCTGCTGTGAATTGTCGTGGCAGAAGCATTCAGCTACATCCTGCCAAGATTCTCCACCGGTTCCTGTAATTAAACGCCCATACTCGTCATTCTCTTCCGGAGTAATAACTTGTATTTGCAATTTATGTGGAGTTTCTTCTAGCATATTACCAAATATTAGATGCGTCTTTAATGATACTTATTCCAACCAAAGCTGCCGTATCGTCATTAGGAGTTATGCCATACATCTTAAACATATATTTTGCATAGTTCAACAGTGTATCAGCCCCCCAAGACTTAGAGAATCCATTCTCTGAGACAGAAGTAGGATGAGTAAGGATTTTATCCATAAACTTATCCACCGAACCGGATATCTTCACTTTTGTACTAATGTCCACATCGGAGCTCGGATCAATTCCCAGCCCCAACGCGAACTTTTCTACTCCAGCATCTGATATGTCACCAAGCGGAGAAAAACATTGCTTTATGTAGTCACCTGCTGTCACGATTCAACAGTCAATGAGTAGATACCGTTAATTTCAGTGATGACCGGCAAAGACAATGACTGAGCTTTAGTAAACTCAACACCGTTTGAATTGTCAGTCTCACCCTTACCCCATTGAGATACCCGGATTCTTCCGTAGTTTGAGTAAGTAACACCACGCTCTTGCCTCAATTCATTATCTGCATAAGCATTCTTGATAACTCCAAGTTTACCGGCAGGAATAAAGACAAGGTTTTTATCATTCCAAGGTTGATAATCCGTCAACTTACCGTTATTTTGGATTCGAGTAGTACGTCTGATAATTTCAAATGCCGGAAATCCATTTTGACGCATGAATTCATTCAATCCGCCAAGCAGCAGAGGAGTACCCATCTTGTCTGTACCGTAAATCACCTGCTTCATCTTCTTGTTACGAAGGATGAAAGATAGTCTCTTTTGGGAGATTAGAATCTTGTCAAATGTAACCTTATCCTGAGCAGCGTCCAAAATCTCCTGCAAGTCTTCAAAACAGTCTACTGTACTTTCGTTCCCCTGCACCCAATCAACCGTAGTCTTTGCAATGTTTTCAGACGGCATCTTATAGTCAATAACGCCTCTTACACCACCTTCAGGATTGTTGTTTGCATCAAAAGTGAATACTCCCTTGTTTGAAAGAGCACCCAAGAAGATAATATCCAGTTTGGACTGTACAGAATTTACCACCTTTGTGACATTGTTCCACATGAGATCGATTAATTGCTGAGTCTTCTGCTCATCAGTCAGCATACGAGAATCTAGAACCTGAAGAACCTTGCGATAATCCTCAATAGGCATAGAATAACTCATTTGATGAGCAAGAACCTTCTGCTTCAACGTTTTAAAGCCCTCGGTTCCCATAATAGGCTCTTTACCTTTAGAGTCCAAGGTCGCAGCTGCAACGCTTAGGTTATACTGTCCGATTATTTCTTCGAAGTTCAAACCAACAGTAGGGGTGTCCCAATCCAAATATCGTTCATAGATATTCTGGTCAAACAAACGCTTTCTCAATTGAGAAGCGGCATCAATACGAATCTGTACCTGTTTGGTCAGTTCGCCAAAAATAGAGCTGTAAAATAATCCCGGCATAGCTTATTGTCTTACATATTTAATACTTGGATTATTCTTCATGCACCATCCGCCCAAAAGCCAATCTTCTGGCATCGGATAAGCTACTTCTTTCAGAATAATCACATCATAACCTGCAGAAACAGTCTGAAAATCCATATTGGTTTTATACTCCTTGTCTGTTTCTACCACCGCATTTGGCACATCTGTCCCAACGACAGCAAAGGCATTAGCCGTAGCTCCAGTCAATGCGGCAGCTAGCGTAACGACATCGTAATCAGCATTCGATCTATCAATGCTATTAATAGCCTGTTCGTTTTCACCAATCTTCAGCTTATCGCCGACCTGTACCAAACTTCCTTTTACAATTCGCGGAGCAGAAGTTGTTCCTCCAGATACGATCTTAACAGCCTTACATACTGTGCACTCCATATTTGCAAAATCCAACGCAATTGGAGTACCTTTTCTGATCAAAGTACCTTCTGGAAATGACTGCTTGAGTTTAAAATCCCCAGGGATAACTTTACACTCACCTCTCCAAAATACGGGGAATCCGCCTTCAATCTGTCCTTTTTCAAATTCAATAGCCATAGTATTTGTTTTTAATTAGCGTCTGGCAATCCTTCTGCCCACTGTATAGCCATTTCCTTGCCTTTTTCAGAAGGAGTGGATAAAGGGAATGCCGAATCTTTTGTTTCAAGCCCTGCGGTAACAATATTCTGTTTGATGCCTGAAAGATAGGTCGTAATTGCCGTTTCATCCATTTCGTCAGAAATAGCAAAACCTTCTTTCATTCGCCATTCAGGGATACCCAGTTCTTTTGCTTTTGAAGAGATTAGACTGTTTCTCTCAGCACGTGACTTTTCAGCCTTAAATGCGTCATTCTCTTTTTTTAACGTGGAATAACGCTGTTCCTGTTCAGCCTTGTACTTTTTGAACCACTCCGGCTCCTCGTTTTCTGGTTGCTGTTTGTTCTGCTCGCCCCCACCTGCAGCCTCTTTCTCCTTTGCTTTATTGACAGCATCAGTTACCCGTCTATCAATACCGCTCTGAAGAGAGGTTAAAAACGTTTTTTGCCCCTGTACAACAGTTGCCAAGTTATCTTCAGTTACTAGGCCTAATGCAGATAAAGCGTCAGCCTGTCCCTGCAAAATTTCATCGCTTAACCCTAGATTTGAGTACGCTAGTTTTAAAGCTTGGAAAATTTTTTCTTTCATGATTAGTTCTTTTATGCAAATCTTTTTAAATCAGCATAAAAATACAATGCGGTGAGTCTATATGAAAATTATCAGATTGCGAATGAACCACAATTCGCCAATTGTGGGAAATTTGCTATTTCTTTCCCTGTAAATAGGAAATTTGAGGTAATTATGGATGGAAATAAGAGAAACGGGCAAAAAGAAAGGCGGATGTTAGTCCGCCTCTATAAATTCTAATAATGATTTGTACATTTGCCTAGATTCCTTATTAACATCTCCCATCGTTAGATATTTAAAACCATTATTCTCATAAAATCTAATAGTTCTTTGGCTATTGTCATTAATGGCGTCAACCGTAATAAATTGACAACCAGTTTTGTTCTTACTTATAAAACTTTGAACTAATGATTTTATAAGAAATGTGCCAATACCTTGATCTTGAAACTCTTTATCTACAGCAAGCCTTCCAATCTTGGCGGCAGGGTACATCTTCTGATTTAGGAATCTTTCCCAAAAATCAAAATCTATCTTGTTTTTACAATCTTGCATCTCATCTGCAAAATCCTGACGGTCAGATACGCTTAATAAGTCATTTGCTAAACTGTAATAAGCAATAATTTTATTGTCTGTTTCTAATAAAGTCGTGGTATAACGGAGATGTTTTAAATATATCTTTGAATCGTTAAATAAAAAATCGTTCAAATCGGTATTCCCACAATCGAACGATTTAAAATTATAGTCTTTGCTTAATTGGGTTACTGTAACTTTTCTATTTTTCAGTAAATCCCAAAAATCAATAGAATGTTCCACCTGAAATTGATACCAATAAATTGTAATTTTCTTCCATCTCTTTAATCTCTTTTTTCTTAGCATCCTTTTCTTCAGGCGTAAGTTTCTTTGTCAGAGATTCCAAAAGACCTTTTCTGAATCTTTTTGCATCTTCTCCTTTAATTGTAGGAGTGTTTTGAATAGGGCGTGCCATACTAAACTTTTTGTTTTTGTTTTTACTTATCAAATATAGAATTATAGCCTATATTTATTGAATTTTATGTGCTTTAGGTGATTATTTGTATTTCCTGACTGCACAAATATACAACAACAACACCAAACAACAGCACTTGTTTGATCACTAGCACCATTATTTTAAGTAATATTTAGATTATTAACAGTTACAGCACCTACATCTTCACTATCAAGAGCGCCAGCTTCATCACTTAGATCAATATGATTACGAGCAATTATAATAACACAAATAAAAACCGCCCATCTTTAGACGGGCGGGAAACTGGTTAGGAGTGGATTACAAAACTGATTCCGAGAAATCTAGGTCATAGACGATCTTTCCGTTGTCATCTCTTTTAAATATCCCGGTGCAGATTAATTCGGGGAAGCCTGGACCTGATGTCCAAAAAGGGACGGACACTTCCTCACCTTCGGCTAGTTTCAATGTTTCCGCTAGCTTATCAGCTTCTTCTTTGCATATATCTGCTAGCCTTTCCATGCTGTCCGTGTTGCTACCACAATGGATGGAAAGTTCGGATTGATGGTTTGATGTCCCCATGATTATATTGTGTTATTGGGATTTCAAATTATATTTTTTCCTAAAGACCATTCTTTTAAACCATCTACAAGAGTATAGACCACATCCCTATAACTTTTGGCAAGAACATCATTCTGATTATAATCATAGTCATTCCATTCAGCAATAGTTTGTTCCAATATATTATATAAACCAGAATCTAATGACTTTAACAAGCTATACCCTTTGGAATAATCAAAAGCTTTATTAGGGCAAGCTTTCATTGCAAAGTATTTACCAATATAAAAATCGACTCCTCCCGCTTGATATACCCCTTTAGATGTTTTTAAATTATCTCTTAAGATATTCATCTCTCTTTTAGAGAATTTACTAACATTATAATCTGTAATAAAGCGTTTAATGTCGTATCCCATATCCACATACAAAGGAAGCATTTTTATGTGGCTCAAACAATTAGACACATGGTCTACCAAAGGCGGTGTAAATATATTGTTTAGATGTGATGTATCTACCCAAAGGGATAACGCCCCACCTACATATACTCCCTTTATATCCAAATATACATGCAAAAGCTCATGGGCGAAAGTTGCAGGATCTAAGTCAAGTTGATCGACATATATAATATGCTTCCCCGATTGAGAAAACGTACCATATTCATTTTTTTCGCTTAACTCTAAATCTATTACCGCATTTGAGCTACAAAAGTCCCAAAGTTCTTTATTTTTGCCATCAATTAAGGAAGGCAATAAATTCTCGTATTCCATATTGTTATAAATAAAACCTAATACTCTCCTTTTAATGCATTTGCTAGACTATCAGCTGTACTTATTACAGATGTATCTTTATTTGTATTTTTCCTTATTTTAGCCGAATCTATATTTTTTTTATTAGATTGAATAGCCTCTTTTATTATTCCAACTAATTGCAAGTAATCTTTGTTATCCATATCTTTACTATATAGTATTTGATTGACATCCTTATCAAAAACATACAAATAGTTGCCTAAATCAAAATTACCACCTTTAGTTTTACATCTAAATTTATGTTTTGCTTCCCATCCAATAAAAGAACGACCAATTTTCTGTTTTCTTTCTTTTATTTTCACATATACATCGTCTGCTTCCTTTAATACATCATCCATCTTTTCAATATACTCATCAACCTTTCGTTTAGCCTCATTAAATTTATAAATTCCAAGCGAAGAATAGCTAACAGCCCATATTTCCATAGCACTTTTAGCGCTTTCATATTCTACTCTTTTATCTTCGAGTTCTTCGAACATTTCATTTATTCCACTTGCATATAATAAGGCTAACGTATCAGTATATATGGAAGTAAATGCACTATCTATTTTTGTCTCAATAGGTTCATAACTTGCAAAATCATATAGAGTTTTGAACATGTCTTGTTTTATAAGCTCTTGTGCTTTCTCTTCACGTGATTGACAGCCAAATAGTAGCAAGGAAACAAGAAGAAAAGATAATATTTTTTTCATAACTGCGTGTTTTTAGTTAGTTATACAATACAACAAAATAACATACAAACACACAAAAAAGCAAATTTTACTCGATTAATTTAAACTTAGAACCGCATTTTGGGCATATTATAGTGTTTTCTTCCTCTTTTTTACGTTCAAATAAGTCTGGTATCTCTACTTCTAATGCATCGGCTATTCTATTCAACACATCCAATGTCAAGTTTCGATTTAATGCCATAGATAACCCTGATTGAGACATATTCATTCTTTTAGCTACGTCTGCCATAGTCAATCCTTTTTCTTTTGCTATTTCTTTTACTCTTAACATAAACGTTATATTTAAATTTTGAGGCAAATATATATAATTTAATGTATATGTGGAAAGAAATACGATAAAATTCACATATACATGAAAAATAATCTTTCTTTTTCTTGCTTCATATTCACGCATGTGTTATATTTGCATCATAATTAATAACACATACGTGAAATAATAGAATTGTATATATGAAACGCTACAACTTATCAGAAATAATGCGCACCGCACATAGAACCTACAAGTATGTAGGCAAGAAGCAAGGTAAAACCTTCGGCGAGGTCCTAAAATCAACTTGGAGACTTGCCAAACTGGACGTAGCCAGACAGGAAGCGGACGCAAAACGCAAAGCTGAAGAGGAAAAGAGACTAGAATCTCTTAAAAACAGTAGGCCGGCAGAGGTGGTAAGGTATAACTTCTCAGGGGAGATATATAATCCTAGCAGCAGAGGTTACATGGGTACTCATTACGTAGGAGATTAATTAACGATGTGAGCAGGTGCTACGAACGCCTGCTCACCATAAACAACTTAATTATATGAATACATCAGTAGTTTACGACTACAAAGGTTGTCAAATTTCTTTTATGAGTGGCGAAAATGTGATGGTAAATGCTACACAGATGGCAAAGCCATTTGAAAAACGCCCTATTGATTGGTTGCAAAACCAATCATCAATAGAATATCTAAACGAATTATCCAAAGTGAGAAAAAGCACTTTGGCTGATTTAGTGCAAGTTACGAAAGGTGGCAATAATTCTGGCACATGGATGCATGAAGATGTCGCAATGGAATTTGCTCGTTGGCTATCTCCTGCTTTTGCTATATGGTGCAATGACCGTATCAAAGAACTCCTAAAGACCGGAGTAACGACCGTCTCTAATGACGATGAAGCAATAGCCTACGCCATGCAAGTACTAAACAGACGCCTAGAGCAAGCCAAAGCGGAGAAGCAACAACTGGAGCAGCAAAACGCCAAACTGCAACCAAAGGCAGACTTTGCCGACGCAGCCTTCGCCACTGACGACAAGGTAGATATAGGAATGTCCGCCAAGATCCTGAAACTCGGATTCGGGCGCAATACGCTGTTCGAGAAGCTAAGGAAAGCGGGCGTATTCTTCGCCAACCGCAACGAGCCCAAACAGCGGTTCATTGATGCCGGCTACTTCGAGATGAAAGAGAAGTTCATCGAGCGCACCAACCATCCGGGCTTTGTCGTCACTAAGGTTCTTGTCACCCAGAAGGGATTGGCTTATTTGAACCACCTGTTTGGCGGAAAACCTTCTGACGGGAAGCTGGCTAGGATAGTATAACCATCCCCTTTTCTCAATTCATATCGCGGTCCGTTTGAATGCCGGACAGCCAAAACTATATCAAAATACACGAAAAATAGAAAGTTATGAACGCACAACATTATACCCCAAACGAGATAAAAGACGCCTTATACGTAGCAATAAGGCAAAACGAAGAGATAAGCAGGATCGGCAGGGAAACTGCCATGAAAAGCCTAAGAGTAGCCCAAATGAGGGAGGAAGGTTCGAAGAGACTGGCTTCTGCCCTAGACAGATTTGAAGCCATATGCTGCGAATTGGGCGATATTCCACAGCAGGCAATGATGAAAGTAGTGAGATGCTCCGAAAAAACCAAACGTCCGAAATTCGACCTAAGAACGCTCAACGGGCATCTTGTAAGATAAGATAAGTCAGGGGACTTCGGTCCGACACTGAAGTTGACGCCAATCAGCGGGAAAGGGTAGCTTAGGGCTGCCCTTTCTTTATGTACGGATTCAGAGAATATACTTTTTATGCTCAATCAGCGCATTTGCAACGGTACGGGAAGCCCTCCTGCTGGTTATCTCACAATCCGCATTTCCCTGAATATCTTTTCTTTCTATTTCGTCAGAAGCAAGGGCTTCAATCAAACCAACTGCCGCAAGCTCAACTTTGCTCATGTTGTCACGTATGCTTTGATTTTTGGAAAGACCTTTCTTTGCCCGGATCACATTAGTAGTTCCTCCGTAGAGAGGCTCATATATGGCATTAGTGCAATTACGAAATCCATCACCCGATACACCATGAGCTGCCAATGTCCTTGTGAACATATTCCTAGTTCCGATAGATTTCAGACGTTCAGCGGTCCAATCTGCAGACTTTCCTCTTTTCTCGTATGCTTTTATGTAGCGTTGGCCAATTAGGTCCGGATTCTTTTCTTCTTCGATACGCTGGAAGAAAACTTCGTTCACTATTACCGCTAAATCCGCATCAAGATACTTTGCATATTCCAAAGCAACCTGCCTAATGCCATAAGTACCACCTCCTTTTCCACGTTTTGATTTTATAATGCCATTTTGGGCGGCATTTAGAAATCTGCATGCAGACACTATAAAGTCAGAACCTTGTTGAGTATTCTTCCAATCATTAGGTCTTTTAGCATCAGGACTTCCAGCGATTACCCATAAATCGTTAAGAGAATAAAAATCACCATCTCTACCAATATTCTCTAAAATATTAGCGTCATACTTTTTAATTTCTGCTTTCTTTTTCATAGATTTGCATTATTAAATAGTTAATACTATCCCCATTAGCGGCTCGGACACTTCCGCTTCTGGGGATTTTAATTTGTCCGACTTTGTAGCAAGCGAGGATTCGAACCTCTAAACGCCCTATCGACTTGCTCAACCTTGTTTTGTTCTATTTTACCTCTTATTCTTGTATAACACCCGTAATTTTTCTGACTAAGTAGTCTCATTTTTTGTCTGTTTGTCTGATTCAGAAGATTCATTTCCATTTGAAGAAGCCTGCTTTTCACTCTTTATAAGCTCTATCTCTTCCTGTGGAGCATCCGTCAAAGCAAGCATAGTAACAGCCAGATCAAGAGAAATAATTCCATCCGAATATAGCTTACCGATAGCTTCCCATTGCTTCTCCTTATCTTCATTGAATGGTTCCGCAAATTCGTGAGTAATCTTCAGCCTGGATAACTGGTTTCTCAGATGGATATGGGTAACATTCATCATAATAGCCAGAATAAGGTTCTTTTCCCGGTCCACAAGTATATCGTAAGTCTCTTTTAGATTGTCCCTTTTAATGTACCCTAGCGTCATAGCACGCTTTAAAGCCTCTCCAGATAGTGTTCCCATACCTTTCATGTTTTCGAATGAGAAATCGGGCGTAAATGAGTCGAATAGAATAGAGTTATTCAAGTCTTTTTTTTCACTATCTTTCATTGAAGAGTATTCAGGAGGAGCTAGATAGTCAATAGCACTGTTCTTGTCTTGCATTTGGATTACTTCCCCAACCATGCTTGGATCTGATAAAGACTGGAGAACATCTGCCGTTGCTTTTACTTTCGGGTCTGCAAAATAATTATTAGTATCAGCGGCTTTGGAATCAATATGTTCCTCCCTGTCACATCTAGGCTGTGTCCCGTACCAAGCCTTATCCTGTTTATAGTAAATTACGTTGATTTTACCAGATGGATTAACCAACGGCTCAACTTCCCACCCAATATTTGCTCTTTTGCATCGGAATATGTAGGATGGCGTTTCTATATCAAAATGCTCAACTGTTCTATTGCCCTCCTTCAAATTGTACCCATATCCAAATGCAATCATATTTTCGTATTGATCGAAAAGCGGACGGAGAGTATATCCCTTAGATTTGGATATGACCAAAACCTTTACTCCCGGCCTTCCGTTATCATTAAATATATGATATACTTTTGCACTTTCAGTTTCTGCGCCGGCCAGCCTTTTTGCTTGTCTCATTGTTGTATGAAACCTAGTATTCTGAAGAAACTCGTTATATGCCTCAAACGCTTCATCTGTACCTTCCACATCGTTCTTCCATTTTATAGGATTACCCAACAAGAAGAATAACTCTACTTCATTGATATACCTTTGTCTTGTCCGAGGTAGCTTTTCTGTTCTATAAGGTTCTTTGCCTTTACGCGGCTTATCTGGGCGACTGTTGACCTTATGAAACTCCGGATTATACTCGGCAATAGCCTCATTTACATCAATATCTCTATCTTGAAGCAGCGAGATAACCTGGCTTATATCCCTGTCTTGGATAAGCCTCATTAAATCCCGTTCAACTCCTAAAGAATTAAGCGTTTTGTTACGCAGTAAATTGAATATAGCCTCAATGTAATTCATATCTTTTATTTTAATATAGTCCTAAATCGTCTTTATTGTATTGTTTTGGTTTTAAGATTCTTCCTAATACTTCTCCCAATACCCAATATCTTGCAGCATCAAGTGCGTGATTATATTTATCAATTGGTTTATTTATATAATTACCATCCTTATCCTTATCCCATGTATATTTCCTTAACTCATATAAAATATTATATGACCTTCTAGTTACTTTCAAGTTTAATTCTAACATTTTATCTATGCCTGCTAGAATTGAACTTTTAGAGTTTATATTTGACTTATCTACCGGATAAATAAGAATGCCTGAGTTTGATATTTCTTGTATTAATCTTGGGTCTGCACTTTCTGATATTACTTTTAACCTAAATGGCTTAAGAGAATCTGATATGTCCCCAGATAGCATCCGGGTCCTGTAAAACAACTCATCAAGATATAGGTCATTATCAATAAGCGCACATTCAATAGCCGCAGAAGGGTCGTTTGAATATCCAAAATCTAATCCAACACCTCTCTTCTTAGCATAATCGGGTATAGAATCTACAATCTCAAATCGTTTAAATATTGCACCTTCCGCAACATCAGACCATCTTCCAATAGCTACATGGGCATATTTCTCCGGCTCTTCTTCTTTCATACGTTCCATCTCTTGAATAAACTGAGGAGAAAGGTTCTCTATGTTATCTAAATAAGTAGTATGAATATGAAGAACATTAGGATGAGTGGAAATCTGAACTTGTACACCGTCGATCTCTATCAATTTGTGCGTTTTTTCAATGTATTTCTTATAAATAAAGTGATTCGAATCTGTCGGGTTCATAATAATAATCACTCTATTTTGAATCCCTTTTTGCCTTATTGAGAGAACTAATTTATCAAAGTCCTCTTCTGAATTCCATTCCTCTGCTTCGTCACACACAAAAGTAGTAAGCCCCTGTATGGATTTTAACTTTGCCGTTTGATTTCCTGAAGATGTTCTGATACCCCTAAACATAATTACACTATCTGAAAAGGTATTGATAATGTCTTTTTTAGTTATATCAAAGAAATCATTAGTTCCCTCTAAATCTATCTTTTCTTGAAATTCAGGAATGACCGATATATCTGCTGAAGTCATTGTGTATCGGCTGTACAGCATCTTATGTCCAGATTCGAATGAAAGCCTTTCTATAAACGTACCAACATTAAAACTTTTAGCACTTCCACGACCACCGGTTATGAGAGTTATTAATTTATCCGTGTTATTATACAACGGATTATATACTTCTTGAGTTTTAATGTTAAACACTATCATTTCTTTTTTGATCTAGCTTTTATCCACTCTTGAACAGGGATACTCCCTTTTACATTCAATGTACTTTCTTGTTTTTCAGCAAGACCTAATTTGCGAGCTATTATATTAGCATTAAAGGCTCCTACAGTAGCCCCTTCCAGCTGCTGAGTTTCTATTACAGATTCTATACGTGCAATGACCGACAAAAAATCTTCATGATTAGCTTTCTTAAATTCCCTCCAGAAAGTTTCACTAGCATCACAATATAACATTAGACCACTAAGTGTATATGGCCGCTGTGTAGGCGATTCCTCCTTTTCCTTTGTCTTTCCTTTTGTTTTATTCTTAACAACTCTCCAAGGGTTCTTATCGCACCACTCAAAATATTCACAAGCAGCCTCCCATAACAAATCAGGGGTGGCAAATAACATGTCACGCCCATGCTTGCTTCTTAACTTCCAAAATTGATTTCCTTTTGGTGCTGCCATCTCTATTTATTAAAAATTAAACCCTCATCTCTTAGATGAGATACAATTTCACTGTAAATATACTCTATATCCTTCCGAAACCCTTTATAATTATTGTAGAGAACGACCACAGTTTCAATATTGTGGGAAATAAATGTCTTATCGCTGATATTTACCGATTCTGCAATCTTATCCCGAAGCCCCCTAGGCATTCTCCCCCCTGCTAGAACACTAGGAGCATACAGGAATAAAATGATGAATATGAACTTTTTTCTGTTATGAACACTGTCTTTGTATCCCGGACAATCCCTTAAGTTGTTTATTTCACAAAACCACTTATATATGGATGGGATATAGTCCAGATCAGACACGATAGGAGCAGATAATTCAGATTCTCTTTCCGACAATCTTGATTTCTGCTCTCTTATTGATTTTAATTCTGAAATTTCTGAAAACATAGCACATTTATTTAAAGTTAATAGTATATTTGTACTATGAATTGAGGAAAGAGGACTTATCTGGTGGTTCGGGTGGTCCTCTTTTTATTTTGTCCTTCTTCCCCATACACATGCATTGTACAGTGCATAGGCATACATCTTAAGTTCCCTGCTGTTGCTTATATATTCCACATTCATTGCTACTTTAAAGCAATCAGCTAGAAGGTTGTTGTCTATTTCTTGGTTCATAATCTTAGTCTATTAATTCAAATTCATAAGCCCACACGAACGGATTGCTTTCCCATGTCCCTTTGCCCGAAACTTTGTCTATCAAAGCGGAAAAAGCATCACGAGGAGTATTATATAGTCCGATATGTTTTTTATCGGAAGCACCAACGAAAGAATAGGCAATACCGCCATTTCCATTTGCAGAATCAAGCCTATAAATTCCTTCTTTCATGCAATCTTCATCGCTAATGTCCTGTAGGCGTTCAACCTTGATGTCGGTGATTTCGATATGGTGGGGCATCAGATCGGCTTTCACAAACATCTTGTTAAAAAATCCGCTTTTCTTTGGCATTATAGGATAACCATCTTCGTCTAATTCGTAATCGGGAATATTACCACAATCCTTGTAGCTTTGTGCAATGGCAACTACTTCGCCAACTTTATATTTGGGGAGAATTTGTCCGCCATCAATCATACGTTCATCTTCGTCATACATACATATTTCAGTGACTTCACCAGAAGGTCTCTTACATACAAAATATCCTGCAACGTTTACACCTCTAAACTTTAAAGGATAAGTAACTATTCTTCTCGTCATAGTCTTCCGACCTTCTAATACAGCTTGTGTTAGAGAAAATTTATCGTTAAACATTATCTTCTTCATGATTCCTCCTTCCTATTATTGCTTTCGTTTTTACTTTGATTATTTCGATTATACTTCACATCTTCCCAAGCAGTCACTATTGACCAGAATAGATTTAATGCTGTCACAATTACAAGAATTCCTGTCAACCATTCTATTCCCAGATGGTAAGATATCAAACAAGATATAAATGACAGCCAAAATGTTATCTCTTCAAATTGATAGTCTTTCATTTTATCATCCTTCCTCTTCTAAATAATAACTCATTTTCATATACTCTTCATAAGTTATTTCCTTCCAAAAAGTAACTATACATCGTTCTTTATAGTTTTTCAGAAGTAACTTATGTATTTCTGCCAGGCTGAAACAGCCGTTATTTTCACAACGAATTCCAGATCCAAATCTACCCTTGCAACGAAAGGCATAATAGTAGTACTTTTCCATTTTATTTCTCCTTGATTAATTCCGGGTGATCGTAGATGTTAGCAATTATTTCCATTCTTGCAGTGTCGTAACCACCAAGAATATCCACCATATCATTTTGAGGTTCTTTCATTTCTGCCATGAAACAAGCCGTATCTTCCGAATACCAAACTTCAATTATAATATCAAAGCCTTTGATTATATCCCCTTCATAGATTTCTTTTCCGTTCTTGTCATACAAGCCGGTGAACTGACCTATGGTTTCAAGACAAACCTCATACATACTGATGCTTTTCCCTATTTCGATATCATTTAAGGATGGAATGACAGCATACCTGTCCTCTTCGATCTTAACGAGGGAGCTATACAGCCAGTCTTCGCCGTATATGCTTTTGCCTCTGAATTTTATTGTACGGTCCATATTTATTTCTCCTTCTTTAATTCTTCAATAAGAGCATCTGCTAAATCCATCACCTCCAGTTCCCATCTAATATTTTTTATAAGCCGATATGCGGGCCTGTTAGTTAGCCAAAGAAGTATATTTATCATAAATTAGTCAACCTCCTTTCTCTCTAATCCGTTATTATTTGATTCAAGAGGAGGAATTGGCATCCACGCAATTGGCTTCCATAAGGGTGGAACACTTACCATGGATGAATAAACAGGTTCACCTCTGAAAGTATCGTAAATGTATCCATCCATACAGAACCATACATCATTGCAGTATGTGCCATTAAATATCGCACCATGCTCGCACATGATAATAATATTCTCGTTATCATCCGGCAATCGTTCTTCTACGCTAATCCAGGGGGATTGCTTTGCTTGACATTCTGCACCTTTACGAAACATATTAAGCATTGCATTCCTTTGATAAACCAACTCGCCATCAACTATAGTTGCATAGCTATGATTGATTTCTTTAATAGCTTCTTTTATTAAGTCACTCATATCTTGATTGTTATGAATTAGTGTAAACACCTTCATCGCAATTCTAAATGCGTGACTGGCATTCACTTACTACCTCTTTTAAAATCTCCGCACACTCTTCATTTGAGTAGTTTTGCAGCAATTCATCAATATGCTGTATTATATCATTTACTTCCATACGCTTTCTTTGCCATTATGTTAATTAACTTTATTGTCTTATCGCTCAATTTGCCATTAGTCGTTGTAATATGCTGAATGGACTTGTGTAATTGGATTTTGCTCATATCTACTTTCGTTTTGAGAGTTATTTAATCCTTTGTAATCTGTCAATTTCCGCAGCAATAAGTGCACCTGCTTTTGCTAACTCTCTTATTCGGTCGTCAGCTGTAGGCTTCCACCATTCGGGAGAAAATGGGAACATGATAGGTACATCGGTAGAATAAACATAACCACCATAATCATCTCTACAAAATGTAGGGATAGCATAAGTTGCACCCGCTAAAGCTAGTTGTCCGGCTGTGTATAAATCATCTTCTTCCGGTGTCCACCCTTCAACTTCAATTTGTCTCTTGCGTTCTTCTGCGATAATCTCTATTCCTGTTTTCATAATTATTCTTCTTTTCCTAATATTTGCTGAAATGGATCAAAACTCTCATTTACTCGTTGTATGCCATCTATAGAATCTTTCATATTTGTACACTGTAAACTACTCAAAGCGTTTGCAATTCTAAATATAGGATTTCCCATACGAATATCAGTAAGAGTATCAATCAACTCTTCTTTACTTAGTTGTTTCAACTGCTCCTTGATTATATTCCGCATTTCTTCTTCACTCATTGCTATTTTTCTTTCTTTAGTTCCTCACAATGTAACTTATAAGCATAGGCAAACATCTTCAAAGTAACAGGCTCAAAGTGAAAATCTGCTTGTTTACCTTCTACTACAACAGAAACACATAAATCTCCATCACAAAAATCAATATATGCCATAGCATTGTCATTCCCTTTGATAGAAAAGGTTTGTGTCTGTACGCTATCCATGATTCACCTCCTTTCTTTTAAAGTGTTCTATTAGCTCTTCTACGGTTGCCTTGTGCGAGGGGATACCCATAGAATCAAACTTATTCTTAGGAATTTTCCATTTATCCATACAGCATTTTAGGAGTGTTCCCTTCTCTATTATAACATCAGGATTTATACGACTTACAAACCTTTCCTCAAATACAAAAAACTGTCCATTATCTGTATCATCCCTCAATGCGGCAAGAGCTAGGAATAAATCCTCGTTGGCTCCGCAATCAATAGAACGAGATAGCTCTTCCGAATATCCTAAAGGTCTGTTTAAGTAATATTCTCTATTTGCAAATAGATAATTTCCTCTATCATCGTCAATACATTCAGGATGCAAATAATACCCCAACGCTTCCAACCTCTTCCGAAGCTCCAGTGTATTCTCTCTTATAAAACATGATGTGGTAAATCCCATAGTTAACTCCTTTCCACACTGTTACGAATAAAAATGCTTGATAAGTTCTTCGGCTGTTGCCTTGTGAGTTTTTGAGTAGTCGAATTTAATTAACTGGAAATACTCTTTTAGTTCAAGAAGAGAATGGATATCGCTGATTACCCATTTCTCACCATCAGTAAACCATTGATGAATATCTGAATCATTTCGCAGGGATGCTAAAGCAAGAAACAAATCCTCATTATCTTCACAATTAATGAATCCGGCTAAATCATTCAATTCACCGAATGATATAATGTTCGTAGATACTCCACAAACACAAGGATATGTAACATTCTCTGGTATTCCAAATACTTTTCTATCGCCTATACTTTTTAAAGCTATCATTAGACGATTAGCGTGATTTCCATCTTTAACAGCCATATAGCATGGTGTTGTAAATCCTTTATTTTTCTTCATTTCTTTATTGTTATACGTTAAACCTCTATCTCAAACTGCTCACTTTTTGCCGATGGCATACATTCAAGAATGGAAGAACCTACTGAAACGTAATAAACACCATCTTTTTCAAGTGGAAGCCAATGGAAGTAGCGTCCTGTTTCTTCGTGCATCACTGGAATCCCAAACCTATTAAGAGGCTTACCATCTATACCTCGGAATTTTTTACACCATTTGTCTATAAATTCTCGACCCTCCTTCTTTCGTTTATTGATTTTCCAACACGGATGCTTCTTATCTTCATTATTCAGAACCAATTTTTCAGGAACAAACTCCTTGTTTTCAAAACCTATAAGTGTATAAAACCACTCGGCAGTGAAGCCAAACGCCCAAACATAACCGATGCTATCTGGTCTTGAACCACAATATTCCTGAATCATATCTTTAGCTTCGTCTTGTTCACGCAAAAGCCGTTCATTCATTTGTTTCAGTAGCTTCTCAAGCGCTGAACCTTGTTTTGCTATTATCTTCATATCTTACTTGTTATTAGTTAAAAATATGCGCAAATACACTCTTCTCGTCAGACAGCTCAAGATTTAACTGGGACGGGAAACACTTGATGTAATTATAGAATTCGAACATCTTCTTGTCATCGTCACCGCAGCGATCTATCAGCAGCTTGATGAAGGCAAGGAGACAGTCTGAGTCGTTTCCGAAGTTCTCCTGAGTAGAAAGCTGGGTCTTGTCTACATCTTGTTTCAGCCGGCGTATAGCTGCTATCGCCGTGTTGAAATTGTGCTTGGCATCGTAACGCAAATCATAGCCCTGTTTTTTCATTTCACTTCTCATATCAAGGAGAAGAGTTTCTACGACATCTGCCAACACATACGTTAAGTTGAGGGTCGTATTAAGATTTGTTGTTCCTATTAGCATAATTTATGTGTTATAACATTAAACATTTCTTTTGCTATCTGACGTGTAAAACTTATCAAGATTCTCCTTTTGCTTGACAAACTTTCTTTGACATAGCATTTCAGATATACTGTTGGAAAGCTCCAAAGCCTTTATAGCTTCTTCATCGCCATCTTTAGCTCTTGATTCAAGTTCAGCACGATATTCCTCATAAAACAAGCCATTCGTCGGCTTAGCTTCTTCTGCATTGTGAGCTTTATGTTCGTTATATGACTGATTATCAGCAGTAGAGCAACGCTCTTTATTGTATTCCTTAAACCAGCTCATAATAACTTGACCGTCAATGCGATTATATATCTTGCCATACTTCATCTTCATAGCATTTTTAAAGCACAACTTGATATCGTCTAGTTTCATGTATGCATATTCCTCAATAATCAGATCTACGGTCATTGCAACTTGGACATCAGACATCGTTTCTGCTGCATTGAAGAATTCTAATGCGTCAGCTAGTATATATACTACTGCTGCACGAGCTTTTGTCTCTCCAAGATTCTTAATTATAGTCCCAATCAAAGGTTCATGGGAAAGAAATACGTCTTCAATCCTTCTTGGATTCAGCGCCTTGCAGTATTGCTCCGGCGAGTTGCTTAAGGCGGCTAACTGACTCCCTTCTTGTTGTCGCAGTATCAGCTCGTTTTCCATTATAATTTCCCTCCAGTATCTTTGTATAATTAGCTTGTTTAAATATCCAATCAAAATCACATTTCCAGTTGTGGTCATTGCCCCCGAGGAGAAAAGAACTTTGAAGCACAAGGTTAAATACAGTTCTAATGCTTTCTTTGCCGTATTGGGCTATACGTGCTTTTACTGCTTTCTTCCGTGTTTCAGTCATTGATTTTATAGCCGGAAGCTTATCTCTAAACAAGCTATTATACCAATTCATCAAACCTACCCAATCAATTTTTTGGGAGTGGGACAAAGAAAGCTCGTCTTTCTTTTCTTCTCCGTTAGGAGAAGTTTCTTTATTATTTTCCTTTTCTTTTCTTTTCTTTCTATTTACTTTTACTTTACTTTTACTTTGTTCATTATCGCTATGATTAATTGAATTATTTGTGCAATTAATTGAATTGTTTGCACAATTAATTAAATATTCGGGGATAATAGTCGTTTCTTTGCGTTGATAAGTAGCAAGAAGAAATCTCTTTTGAATGCCAGAAGATGTGAGTATTTTATATTTCTCATAAAGTTCCTGATCGAAAAAACCAACCTGTAATGATTTTATCAAAACTTCTTTTACTGCGCCCTCGGAAACCCCAACTGTGTCAGAAATAACAAAAGGCAAATCTTCGTCCCACAAAATGTAATACCCTTCATCCTTGTAGATATTACACAGCAGGCAAATAAGTATAGAAGTAGATTGAGACCCACAGGCCCGTGATATCTTTCTTATCTTAACATCTGTAAAGAAACCAACATCCATAGGGAAATAATCTATTCCCTGCTTTGTAGGTCTTCCAGCCATAATTGTTTAATTAATACGCATGAATACAATTTCTCTTACTATCAGCGACAAAACGCCGTTTGAGTATAAAACAGTAGGCAACACGTGGATTCCCTTTGGCTGTGGGAACAATAGTTCCATTATTGCATTTTGCGCAAGTATCTGGTCGGATAACTTGCTTGTCTGATTTCTTTTTCATGATTAATATTGTTGTAGGGCTACTGGTAGGTAGCCCTGTTGGTTATGATGCTAAAAATACAGGTGGATAGTTCCTCTTTTGATATTGGTTTCTTAAATAGATAATCAGATTATCAAAACCGGTTATAAATCCTTCATTAATTAAATCTGCGACCTTCTTTTCAAGTCGCCACAATTCTCGTTGTTTCTTTTCGTCACCGAATTTATTGCGAAGCATTTTTTCATGTTGATTAAATACAACCCAATTCAAAGCTTCACCAATCTTTTGCATGGCTTTCGGCATAAAGTCTTTGGGGACTATCTTCATAACAGCAGATGAAAGTTCCTTGTAAGCGTCACCTGCATCATTGCGGTAGCGGATCATTTCGTCTTGAACGAACTTTAACACCTTAACCTTGAATGCAGGATTTAACCACATGGCAAAATCCAAAAACATGAGAGGTGTCATATATGTACCTCCGTTTTTACCTCTTGTTACCACAACAATAGATTTTGGAAAGTTCTTATAATCATCACTTTCCAAAAGGTGGGAATTCCCGTCTTTAAATTCAGGCTCTTCCATAAGAGCTTTAACAAATTCTTTTGTTTCTTTTAGCCTAAGATAGTCACCTATCTTTTTAATATTATTCTTATTAGCTTTATTCCACTGTGCAAGCAAGTTTGTACAGTCAAATTTACCATCACAAGTCCGTTGGATTATTTCAAAATCTCCCATCGGACGAACCATAATTTGATTTGTCTTCATATAATTAAATTTTAGATTACTCTTCTAATTTCGTTAGCTCGTTGTATAACACGTATATCGTCCCTACATCCGCTTTAAATAGTTCTAGATTATCTTCGTCAACGCAAGAGGCGTAATTAAATAGAAGATTTACTAGCTCAGAGGCGATTTGTTTAGGAGTTCCTACTTCGTTGAAGAACTTATTCAACTCTGAAAGATCGTATTGCTTGTTGGGTATCATAGCAAACCTCCTTTCTTCACTGAAAGAAAACACACGATAAACGGTACGACAAATAAGAAGGGATTAATGAAAGTGAGGACTAACATTAATAGTACGGATGTTGCTTTTACGTTAGCAACTAACGCAGACTTATGGTTACTATTATTCGCCTTAACTCTGATTTCATTGTTCGTTGGCATTTTCACGCTGAAATTTGAGTTATGTATATAAAGAAAGCCGTTAGACTTCCCATTCGCGCCAACGAACAAAACAGCAACCATTACGATTAGCAGTTCCGTGAGGGAAACTAACGGCTTATATCTTTCGGATATAACTTACATTAGGGTATAAAAAACACCGCTAATAGTAATGAGTATATGTCTGTTCGTTGGCATGAACACCGCAAAGATACACTCAAATTTCAAAATACCAAATGAAAATCTTATTTTTCTGCTAAGTAACCATTCACAACTTCTATAAATTCCTCCAAAGACCGGCAGACAACATACTTCGCTCCTATACTATCAAATTCCTTTTGATAGGCTTTTTGGTGGTAGCTTTGTCTTCCTGTCTTAGTCTTTAATTCAATTCCCATAAAAGGATAATACTTGTTAGGGATCAACAGAAGTAAGTCAGGGAAACCGGCACGTACTCCCATCTGTTTAAACTTTACAGCTTCGATAGCATTCCGTTTACCGCCATTAGGAGAATGATGCAACCTTAGCCTATATTGAGGATATTGTAAATCGAACCAGCAAACACAAGCTCTTTGCAAATCATCCTCTTCATGTTTTGGCTTCTTGCGGATATTCTTGCCGCAATACTGGGCTTTCATTTCTTCGAATGTCATGGCAATTTTGATTTTATTTCATTGAGAAGCGTTTCGTTACTTGTATAATATCCCAAGCCTGTTATATCACATAAGTATCTTTTAAAATCATCTGGAGATTTAAATTCTAGATACTGAGTACCGAAAGGAACATTAAGTACTCCTTTCTCGTAAACTTTATAACCTCGCTTTTCAACTTCATCAATTAGTTCCTTATCTTCACATTCTTCAAGGACTTCATCAATGTAATCGTCAAGATCAATCTCAACCTCTGTCATTACTTCTACGGTTCTCATTATTTCTTTGGAGTTTCTTTCTAGTTTTACGAATCATATCTTCATCTCTCAAATTATACCCTCTAATGAGGATTTCTGACGTTTTCAAGCACCGGACTATCGTCTGGTATTCTTGTTTGGTGATTGTTATTTTCATGTGGGGCAGTTTAGGAGTCGAACCTAAATAATTGCATTTGCAATACATAAAGCACTTCGTACGCTTTCTTTATGCTCTCTTTACCATTGAGAATACCTCCCCATGTTTGCCCGCCAATCTTCACAGACAAGCAGGCTGGGGTAAAAAGGTTAACAAAGCTATTTCAATAGCTCACTCTTGCGGATTATAGCCCTACCAGTAACGATCGTGCTTTCCGTATTATGAGATAATGTACTTTGCCTAATTCCTATCTGATCTTCGGATAAATGGCGAAATATACCCGTTACCGAGCTGAAGTAATAGTTCCGCTTCTCGAAGATCAGGTAGATATGGATTACTTTAGTTCTACGCATTTCGCATTATTTTATTTCAAAACTTCCAAATAGCTGTTATTTGGAATTATATAAATTCTTTATTTCTTTCAATCTCTATACTTCCATATAAAGCCTTTACAGCTTTTGGTTATTTTTGATAAACACGAACAAATTCTTCCGGTTGAAGTGTTATAGAATTTTGCTGCATCTGTAATCCGTTCCCATTCTCTCATAAATATGCCGTTTTTATCATATTGCAAAATGGCTTTCTCTCTTAATGAAACAGGTTTCACTTGGCATAATTCATATCTCCATATATAACCGTTACTTTGTTTGTATTTTCCTCTACAACAAGCTGATATACTACCACAATTCGTAATAGAGTATTCCCTGCAAGCATCTGACATACAATCCCATTCTCTAATAAACTCTCCATTAAGAGAATATTGAAATACTTTACGATGTTTATTCGCTTCAATTCCAATCTTTCCATTTAGTTTATCACGAATGGATTGCAATCTTCGCTTATGGGAAATATTATTAAATAAATTTTCCCTTTGAGTTGCCCATCTTAAGTTTTCAACCCTATTATCTGTCGTAATAGTGTTAATGTGATCTATATTAGGCTTCCCCAAAGGGTTTTGGATAAAAGCTTCTGCTACCAGTCTATGAACTAATTTCTGTTTACCCTTTAATGATACGACATAGTAACCAGTAGACTTTAAAACAAGTTTCAGATTACGCACTCCATTGTCTCCAGTTGACAGCGTTTTTCCGTAAAAATGTAAAGCCCTCACATTGCCTTTATTACTAACTTGATACCAATTCTCATATCCAACAATGTCTTTCCAAATTTCTTCCATATCTTAAAATATTAAAGATAGCTTTTCATCCTTCCAACTTCAATTTCCATCAGTTGTATTAGTCGTTCCTCGTTTGGGGCAGGGAGATATACAGAAAAAGCTTCATTCATTACAGACCAATTTCTCCATCTTTCTATAGATAGCGACATTTCTCTCGTGTCAAGCTCGTAAGTATGCCTTATGTATCTCACTTTCTCACCAGCTATTTCTTTATCTACAAAATAAATGTCCTTGTTTATTTCCTTATATATTGACTCTGCTTCATCATTTGTATATCCTGTTTGCGTAGCCCAGTATCCAATAAGAAGCCATAAATAAGAATTTTGATTCAGGCTTCTTTTAGGCTTCTTCTCTGTAAGTTCTACTATTTTCCCGTTTTTAACAAGCAAAGCGGAACGAGATTTAAACTGTTCCGCTTGCAATGGATTAGAAAGATCGTATAACATTTCTAGAATGGAAGATCATCCGATGGTGAAACGCTGGGAGCCGAATCAATTTGTTCAGCAGTTGGAACATTAGGTTGTGGAATATATTCTTTAAAATCACCACAAAAGTAATTTACCCCGTCTTTTCGTTCTTCCTGTTTAGGGGAACAACTCATGACATGAGTATGACCATACGTAGATGGTCGTTTCCTTTCTAATATAGCTACATTGAGATATATTTTAGTACTACCATCCTTACATTCTACTTTTTTGAATAATTCTTTCGGGATATCCGAAAGACAAATACTACCTGTTAGAATCATTTCTTTTATTTTTTAAAGGTTATACTATATGATGTTGTACTTTGTTTAGCAGGAGGAAATAATTGAAATATATCTCCTGTATCCTCATCAATTTCTGTCTTAGATTTTGAGAGTGTCTTCAAATACTTTTCCCTTTCCTTACATTGTTCATCTATAATCTTTCTTTCCTCCACAAGACGTTCATAAACCGGATCGTTACAAACAGAAAAATCATATGTAACACCAGTTTCCTTTATTTGGATTACTGCACCTAAATAGCCGGGAGACTCACCTTTCCCATATTTCTCGCATTCTTGTATTACTGCATCCTTTATGTTTTCATCCTTTAAAAACGTATTTATTGTTTCAGAAATACTTTTCATCTGAACCACTGCATCAATCGGATTTATATCACCATCAATAACTTTGGAAATAAAAGCATTAGCCATTTCTTTCTGTTCCGTCTTGGAAGATGGGATTCTGTTGATTATTAGTTTATTACTCATTGCAGATTATGATTTACTTTATATTGATAATAATTTTCGGAAATCTTATTTATGTCATCATTCGTACATCTATAATTCTTCTCTATCAAATTAATTATAGAAAAACGTTGTTTATTTTCTCTTGCAAAAGATTCATTCCTATAAATCCATTTCATCAAATCTTCTCTTCCGAGAAGAGATGCGTTTAAAACTTTGCGATTATCATTTTCTATTTGTGATTTATTATACTTGGTAGAATCATTGTCCCAATACACATCAGCAGCCATCCCCAAAGCCTTGCAAGAAACAGATATAGCGTCAGTTAAAGCCATTTTATAACATTCGTCTGACGTATATGCTCCATTCTTTTCGTTAGCAACAAATGAAGCTCCTCCAACCCCCTGTATTCCTTCACTCCACTCCCCATTATATTTGACGAAAAGGTTGATATGCGCAAAGCTTGATATTTCTCCATTTGCACCATGCTCATTCCACATTTTTATAATCTCATAACGCCAACCAAATCCGCAGGGGCCAAATTGCTCCGTTAGAGTTTTAATTCTCCACATAGGATTGATATCTGTCTTTCCTTTCAAACGACCTGCTGAAATTGTTTTTTTAGCATTGTCTGGAACTTGCCTTATCTTATCGTAAAGTTCAAGACAATTATCATTCCATTCCTTCATATCTTATATTATTAAAGTGGTTAAAATAGTTCCCGGATACCGAACCAACGGACACCGGGATTAAATCAAGATAATTTGCGGATAACCTCACCGCCATATGAATTTCTAGTTAGTTCAATAAACTCATAGACGGTAAACTTATCATTGTCTACATCTATACCTTTGTCTCTACAAAAAGATTCTCTTCCAGCCTTACAACTTCCGGTAAGTATATGATGCCATACAAATAATTCCTTAGCGGAATACTTTTTAGAAAAGTCAGAAAAATTCTCTTTGAACTTATCAATTCTTTCCTCTTCTGTACTATCATCATAAAGCTTTTCTTGCAAAGATTCAAATGCCTCGTGCAGAGTACTACCATGAGAAAACTGATTATTTCCTTTTACTATAAAACAAGGAGTAAGAGATAAGTCGGACTGGAAGATAAATCCTTTTGCGATGTTACCTTTTACATTTGTAATTATAGTAGGTATATTATCTACTATATAAATAGTATTCCCATTTACAGATTTTACGCCAGAGCCATCGCCATCGCCATAGCCAGAGCCATCGCCATAGCCAGAGCCATAGCCATAGCCATAGCCATAGCCAGAGCCATAGCCAGAGCCATCGCCAGAGCCAGAGCCAGAGCCATAGCCAGAGCCATAGCCATAGCCAGAGCCATAGCCAGTATTTAGAAACTGTTTTATTTTATCTTCCATCACCTTGCCCATACCGCTACACTTTCTATTGATTTAATAGCTTCCTTCGAGCACGGAATAATCTCAATTGTATCCAGAATCTCTATCTCTGGAACCGTTACTGTGAATTTACACTCACATGGATTAGTCGTACCATTAATTGCTAATTGAGATATACTAGCTGCACCATCCCAATACCATAGTCTACGACAATTTTCGAGCTTAACTTCTCTACCATTTCTTTCTACTAACTCTCCGAAAAATACACCGGAACGATCTCCTCTTACAATTACTTTCTTTTTCATGATTATATATTATTAAAGTGGTTAATCAAAAAGCCCCGGACAGCAAAGCCATACGGGGATAATTCAAAACTTAAATAGCGGACTGGATACCGCACGGAGTCCTTTACTCCGGGGTTAGAGTTAAACAATAAATTATTTGCGTAATATAATATCTATTTCAGATTGTTTATATAATCTTTTTCCACCGACTTCTGCGGGAATTAAATAACCTGTCTTAGCCCATCTCCACAAAGTTGACCGATCAACCTGTAACTGTTTACAAGCATCTTTGGGCTTTACGAAAGTCTCTTTTTTCTTAGCCAAAATAGATTCTTCAACTTCTTCTTTTGTTTTTTGAATGAGATAATCTGCGAATGCTTTTAAATCTTCAAAATTCACATTAGCCGATATCTTACTCCCCCCAAGATTCATAATCTCTTGAATACTCATATCTATCCCCCTATTCTTTTTGATGCACCTCTTTTGAACTTCTCTCTAAAAGCATGAACACAGTTAACAATAGCATTATAATACATGATATTGTTTCGTTTCTAGTCATTTCGATTTGCAATGCTAGGTGGGTCACCATAGCAAGAGCAATGACAGCAATAGCATTTTGAATTTTATGAATAGTTTTCATAGAACATTATTTTTAAGTTAATACTAAGCGGCAAGCATTAAATCACCGTCCATTTTAGTTCTCATTATACGTAGAGCTGTTTTTGCAGCAGGACGAATATTACAACGTCTCATGTCCATTTGATAATTCGGCGTAATAGCAAGTATAAAGAACCAAACAGAGAAGAATAACTCAATACCGTGCTTCCTAATCTCCTTCAAATCAAAGTTTCTTTTAGTCCTATCACATAACAGGAATAAAGTAAGCTCTACGTTATTGTTAATGCCTAACTTCTTATGAATATCCCTAATCTGTGCCTTTATGGTCCAAACTGACTTTTTGAGCAAATCGGCAATTTCATCTGGGGTTTGTCCTTTTGCGACTTCATTAGCTACTTGATACTCACATTGAGTCAGAGTTTCCATCACGAAATACGTTTAGCTCTAAAAACTCCCTTTTTATAGTCCAACTCTCCTTCTCTCTTGATTATAATTCCAAATCTGCGTCTAACACGATATCGAATTGTACTCATTATTCCATCATAAGCAGATATCGGAAATTCTACTACTTCATTTAGCTTCATTTCACTGATTGATTTTGTCCAATCACCAGTTATTTTTTTCACTTCTTTTGCCATAAGATTAATTATTTGATTATTATTAGTGGATAAGCCCGGATTCGAACCGGGAATGTAAATTCAAGAGCCTCACTGAATGTCTGGCTTACAATCTTACTCTACTAAGCGTTACCAATTCCGCCACTTATCCAATTAAAAAGGTGCGCTATTCTCACGAACGGCACACCCTACAACACAAACACAAAATAAAACACGACAAAACAAAAAGTTTAAATAGCTCCCCTGAACCAATTCGATCGGTAACCTCACGTTATTATCAGGGGATTTTCTTAACTTTGAAGTGTCTAATTTTAAAATTAAGAAACATGAAGAATTTTATTGAATTAAGTGCCGATAATGGCAAAATCCTTGTTAATGTTCAAGCTATTAGTAATGTGACCAAGTTAGAAAATGGTAAGGGGAGCATTGTACTAATATCTGCATTATCTAATGGATACATGTCAATTGACACCCAAGAAACGTATGAAGAAATTAAAACTTTGATTCAGGACTCTTTTTGATCCATTCGTAAACTTTATTGGCGGCATCTTCAATGCTGCCGCCAATTTGAGGTCTACATACAACTAATTTCATACACCACTTGCGCAATCTCATATCATTGCGCTTTCTAAAATACTGAACTACTTTTTTTATCATAATCATATCAATTAAAGTTAGTGCCCGCGATACCTTCTACGGATTCTTCCACGTATCGAGACGTGACGGGCTGTATGTTGAATCACTTAGATAGCGTTATAGCTCGCCTAACCTGCTATATGCTTACTGATAAAGACTTTTCGGACTTCCAAGTGATATATGTAACTAATTCGAACCTTCAACCGATCACGGCATTCCTGCTACGGTTGAATTTCTTTTCGTATGATCCAATATGTCAAAGAACTAATCAATGTACCCTGAAAGCGTTTTGCTCGCTTCTTTCGTAGGTTCTAACCTAACAGAGCCTCGTAATCTTTTATTATTCGAAGAAGGTTACTGATAATTTCTTCTTTCGTTTCTTTGCTTCCAGCCAGCATCTGAACTGTATATTCATCTCGTTCTTTCAGATCGTCCGTGTATTTCCGAAGGAAAACTAAGTTTTCGTTTATTTTTTCTTCACTCATTATCTCCAAGAACTATCGTAGTTAGCATACTTATCGGCGAAAAACGCTTTCAACACATTACCCTGTTTAGACTCAATGGCTTTCGGCTTCAATGATTCTACATATTCATCCATCTTTAAGCGAGCGTCCACCCAAGAAATACGCAAGGCAGATTTAAGAGAATAACCATACTGGCGTACATATACCCAAGCTCTCTGCATGATGGCTTTCATATTATATTTGCCGTCTTTTACTAGTTCATAATCTCTATTTCTCATTGTCTTACCTATTTTTAGTTATGTAAAATATTTGGTTTTCTCACTCAAACTTCGCACCTTTGCAGTGTTGGATGTTGTTTGATGTTGCAAAGATACAAACTTTTGTTAGTAAAGCAAACATCATACAAACTTTTGTTGATATATAAACATCATTTAACACTAACAATAGTTGGTATATATGAAAAAAGAAATAATAAAAGAAGCTTTTGAATACTTAAGAAGTAATGGAGAAGCCCATACACAGCAGGATGTAGCTAATAAAATGGGAATTAGTAAAACTAATATTTCACGTGCTTTTAATGGAGATGAAAAATATCTCACTAAGAGTTTCTTAGAGCGTTTCAATGAAGCCTATAACAACATATTTAATTATGATTGGTTAGTAACAGGCGAAGGAGAGAAAATAAAAAGAACATTCAAGCCTATTTATAATGAAGCTGCGCCCATCCAACAAGACGTAGTTTATATCCCGTTAGTTAATCAATTCGCTTATGCGGGATATTTAGATGGATACACAGACACAACTTACATGGAGCAATTACCTAAGATACCTTTTATAGTTGATAAAGAAGGACATGGAAATTATATAGCCTTTGAAGTCAAAGGCGACAGTATGAACAATGGAACCGAAGAAAGCTACCTAGAAGGAGATAGACTTTACTGTCGTGAAATACAGCCCCATTTGTGGGTGAGTTCTAAACTCCATCTTCGCAAATGGGATTTCGTTATAGTACATACCGATGGAATAATAGTTAAGCGCATTATAGATCATGACGTAGAGAATCACACCATTACTATTCATTCATTAAATGATATGTATCCTGATCGAGTTATTGATTTATGTGATGTAAAGCAGATTTTCAACGTTATAGAATCAGTTAGACCTAGAAGAAGATAGAATAATCATAAAAAAAAGAATTATGGGAATATTTAATTTTTTAAGCAAGAAGAATGAACTGAAAGATTTCTTCAAAATTGATATAGAAAATATATTTAAGTATAATCCTCAATTTTCTCATTCTGAAAAAACTGAATCAGGTAATGAAGTACAACATTACAATTTACAGTTAAAAGAGTTAGAATTAGAGCTTTTTTATGAGATTGAAATACTAAAAGTAGGAGAAAACGAGTTCAATCTAGTTTTTAAAGGGAAAAATAATACTATTACCAAAGATTTAAAAGCTCTCGTTAACTTCTGCTATAAGAAATATGGATCAGATAGTATGGGGAATGGAATAATAGTAGATTCAGATTTGGCAGATGCAAAGAACCATTTATTTCTTCGTTTATGGGGCGAAGTAATGATAAGCAACCACTATGGCGATAATAACATAGGCATGACATTATTCAATATAAAACAAATTAGTATATAACAATGAAAAAAGTATTATTAGTATTTGCAGTATTAATGGTTGCATTAACCGCTTCTGCACAACTTACTTCAAAAGGAAAACCTACTGTTCTCAATTCTTTCCGTATGGGCAACTGTAAACTTATAGAGACAGGTACATTGTATAAGATCGAATCTACTATAAAGGAAAACACCGACCTTAAAATGAATATTGAATTGGGAACCAAAGAGGAAGCTATTAAACTCATTGAATCGCTTATTGAATATGAACCTACAAAAGGGGAAATAGTATCTCTAAACAATCCAACTAACAATACGGCAGAGTATAAATCAATGCAGGGAGGTTGGCAATTCTATATATCTGAAATGAAAGCACAGTCATCATGTGCCAGCAAAGGAGAATTAAAGAAAATGCTAAAATCTTTAAAAGAGAAATAGCCATATTCACCACAATGGAAGTAGAAAATTACCACTCATTTAAATTAGCCCGCCTAAAAAACGGGCTTTTATTTTATTATTAAATCTCTCCACACACCGAGATGTTGTGCGAATGTTGTGCAACAGTATATAACACAAAATCGCAACTATCTAATAATAAGATAATTGCGATTTTACTATGTGACCCCGGTGCGATTCAAACGCACGACCTTCAGAACCGGAATCTGACGCTCTATTCACTAAGCTACGGGGCCATTTCCTAAATGCGATGACAAAAGTATAAAAAATCTTCTCATCTTCCTAATGATTCATCTTTTTTTATAGTTCTTAAGTCAGTATCGCCCCTTAACATTCTGTTATTTTGAAATGCTTTAGAGCATATACTTTATCAATTTGACAATCTTTTAGAGATTATCCAATACAGATATCAATATTATTCCTATCTTTGCCGACAATTAACAATCAACAATCCTATGAGTTACTTGATAAAACCAAAGAACTATAAACCGTTACTCGACTTAAAACAAACAGAGTTGGGAATCAAACAAATAAAAGAGTTCTTCCAGTTAAACTTGTCATCCGAATTACGCCTCAGACGCGTGACAGCCCCTCTTTTCGTATTGAAAGGGATGGGTATCAATGACGATTTGAATGGTATAGAACGTCCCGTTTCATTCCCTATCAAGGATTTAGGTGACGCACAAGCAGAAGTCGTTCATTCATTAGCCAAATGGAAAAGATTAACTCTCGCCGATTACAATATCGAACCGGGATACGGTATCTATACCGACATGAACGCCATCCGTTCTGATGAAGAACTCGGAAACCTCCATTCGCTCTATGTAGACCAATGGGACTGGGAACGTGTCATCACCAACGAGGACAGAAACGTAGAATTCCTGAAAGAGATCGTAAATCGTATCTACGCTGCCATGATCCGTACAGAATACATGGTATATGAAATGTATCCGCAGATCAAACCTTGTCTGCCCCAGAAATTACATTTTATCCATTCGGAAGAACTACGCCAACTCTATCCGAACCTGGAACCCAAATGCCGCGAGCATGCCATCTGCCAAAAATACGGTGCCGTATTTATCATCGGTATCGGTTGCAAGCTAAGCGACGGCAAAAAACATGACGGACGTGCACCGGACTATGATGACTACACATCCACCGGCCTGAACAACCTGCCCGGACTGAACGGTGACCTTTTACTTTGGGATGATGTACTGCAACGCTCCATCGAACTATCCTCTATGGGTGTTCGTGTAGACAGAGAAGCGCTACAACGCCAGCTCAAAGAAGAAAACGAAGAAGAGAGACTGAAACTTTATTTCCACAAACGATTAATGGACGACACACTTCCACTATCTATCGGTGGCGGTATCGGTCAATCCCGTTTGTGTATGTTCTACCTTCGCAAAGCTCATATCGGAGAAATACAAGCCAGCATCTGGCCGGAAGATATGCGCAAAGAATGTGAGGAACTTGATATACACCTTATATAATTGCTATGAACGTACAAATAGAAGAAAGCTGGAAAACACACTTACAGCCGGAATTTGAAAAAGATTACTTTCGCACACTGACGGAATTCGTAAAAAGTGAATACAGCCAGTATCAGATTTTCCCTCCGGGAAAACTTATTTTCAACGCCTTCAACCTCTGTCCTTTCGACAAGGTGAAGGTAGTAATCATCGGACAAGACCCGTACCACGGACCGGGCCAGGCACACGGGCTCTGTTTCTCTGTAAACGACGGAGTACCTTTCCCTCCTTCTTTGGTCAACATCTTTAAAGAAATAAAGGCAGACATAGGTACAGACGCTCCTACTACCGGAAACCTGACTCGCTGGGCTGAGCAAGGAGTATTATTGCTCAACGCCACTCTGACTGTACGCGCTCATCAGGCAGGCTCTCATCAGAATCGTGGATGGGAAGCTTTTACAGATGCCGCTATCCGCGCACTGGCAGAAGAACGGGAACATCTTGTATTTATCCTGTGGGGAGCTTATGCTCAACGAAAAGGAGCTTTCATCGACCGCAACAAGCATCTGGTACTTAGCTCTGCCCATCCCTCTCCCCTTTCTGCCTACAATGGTTTCTTCGGAAACAAACACTTCAGCCGTGCAAACGATTATCTGAAAGCAAACGGAGAAACGGAAATAATATGGTAAGAAGTTGAGAATTGAAAATGGAAAGTTGAGAGTCGGCTGCACAATAAATGATGACGCTGCATAGTAACTCTCAACTCTCCATTCATCTTATTATTGCTAGATATTGTTATATATCTGTCTACACTTTTCTATTCTTAAATATCCGCATTAGCTTACCTTACACAACACTAAGTCTATTTAATCTTAAAAAAATATTTCTCATACATAAAGCTAGCCAATAGATCAATCCTATAAAACAAGATTAAATCCAAACACCATATAATATTATCAGTATTTATTTCACTACTACAAAATATACAATGAACTATTGTTCATAAATTCTATAGAATTGAAAATCATTAATTTAAGTTCAGTTCTTTTTCCATAAATAATTCTACCTTTGCTTTGTACTCATGAGACAAAAAATTATCAACCTTTAAACCAAAAGTAAAATGAAACGAACAAATTTATTTTTCGGTTTGGCATTTGCATTATTCTGCTCATTGCCAATGTATGCACAAACAGTATCTGAAGATGTAGATATCAACACTACATCAGAATCTGCAACTCCCAGATTTGTCAACATGTTCATTAATGATAATGGTGCCATTTATCCCATTTACGTACCCAATTTATCTGAAAACACAAAGATTCAGGAAGTTTGGAATGAAGCCTCTGCTATCTTGGGCACAAGGTATTTTGATCTTTACTATAATGGTCAAAAGTTGAGCTTAGACAAGAGTTTCGCTGATTATTGGATCACAGGTAATATTTCTGTTTACCTTGAAGTTAGAAGGCGTTAAGTTAACAATTACTTTTCTTACAGAGAGAGTGTGTTGTCCGGAGCACACTCTTTTAAACAAATACTTTTTCTTAGTCTATTTCTCTCTCTTGCCTAAATAAATTATATATACTATATTGATCAAACACATGCATTTTCATTTCTTCATCGCCAAAATCTGTATTTAATAGACTTTTATCTATTTCGTATCTGAATTCAAATTACAAAATACAAAATTAAGTGATTATATATAAATGATAAATATATTCTTAGATAAATATTCATCATTCATAAACTTAAGTTCATCAACACCTCTATATTTGCATTTTTTATTACTAATACATATTAAACGCATAGCATTTTCCATTACATTTATAACAAAAAGCCTACCATAACTCATAATAAAACGAATAATATGCATAGTAAAAATGATTTCAACATTGAAAATTACATAAAAGCTCTATCCACATACATACCAGCGTCCTCCATGGTCAAACTAAAAAAATCATATAAAGCCTTCACTTTTACAAAACACCCTAAATCAACTATTCTTGAAAACAGACAACTGAATGATTCATTTTGCATCCTTATATGTGGGACCATAAGACATTACACAATAGATAGTAACACAGCAGAAGAACAAACATTACGATTCACCCTCTCAGGCAATTTACTGTGTCAATATGGAACCGCTACAGAAGCAACAGAATATTTAAGCTGCCTATCTGAATGTACCATTTTATCTGTCTCAAATACAATTTTAGCAGAGATAGGAGAAGAAACAAATTTGAGAATATACTGTCAAAATATTATAAAAGAAAACTTAGAGTTAGAAGTGGCTCTATTAAGAATGCCACCAGAAAAGCGATATATAAAACTATGCAAACAATATCAAAACATATTTCTGACGGTCCCATTAAAATACATTGCGTCATTTTTAGGAATCACTCCCCAAGCTTTATGCAGAATTAGAAAGCGTTTACTAATAACACCCTAATACCACTGAATATTACTTTGCGTCTGACTTCTCTGCTCATATTTCAAGTCTTGAAGAATACTTGCATTAGCACGAATCGTAACATTATAGTATTTCCAACGTCCAAATGGTGAAAGACTGGCAGACAAGTTAAAGCAGTGCAAGTCACGAGAAATTGTACAGGAAGTCTGCGTAATTTCCTTCGCTTGGAAATCGTAACCCGAATTGAATGAAAGCGACCAATTATTGGAAATCTTCACATTACCATTCATATTGATATTGTGAGTATAAGTAAACGGATATCTCATCGAATAGCGATTAATAGGCTTAGTCCTATCTTCACGAATATTGAATGAATAACTGAAACTTAAAGACCAAGGCATCTTGAATACCTGATAACCGTCCGGGTCGGCTTGTGCTTTCTCCACCTTTTTAGTCGTAGTTCCATCTTCAGCACTTCCGTCAGAATCTTCATCACCTCCATCTTCCGACTCCTTCTTGTCTTTACCCTTCTCGTCTTCCTTCGGGCCAAACCACTTTTTCCAAGTGTCGTTATTAAAGGTATAGTTGAAAGAAGAACCATACCCCTGAAAACGTCCGAAACGTCCATAAGACCATTCAGTTCGATTACCTTCGACCACATTACCACTCTTATCAAACGTATAAGCGTAAGTAGCAAATGATGCATTCATATTGAAAGTATAGTTCTTTGTCAATTTCATTCGAAGATTCAAGCTCAAAGGACTCCATGGTTTTTCCTTTGCAGCCATATTATATGACATATTCACACTCAAATCATCAATCAAGCTGACTTTCTTTAATGTATCCTTCTTTGCATCAAAATACTTCATCTCTAAATTATTAGCCAAAGAGAAACTAACCGTCCCTGAACCTTCACGCGAAGGAACTCCAAAAGGCTGCCCCGTAAAAGGAGAATAATATTGAGTATTTCCGTTATTATCTGTATACTCTTCCCAGTATTTACTAAACGAAGGAGCACCACTAATGCTAACCTGCGGAGTGACAACGTGGCGAATCTGTATTTCCTTCTTCTTCATGAAAAGAGGTTTGTACATACCATACAGCTTAGTACTTAAAGACAAACTGGCTGAATAGTTGGAAACACGATAAAAGCCATTAATAGTATCATTCAGATTCTGTTCCAAACGCCCCGTTTCCTCATTATATGTCTGATTTATCTTGCGGGTGTACCAACGCTCCGTATAATTCACCGAAGGATTGACCTGCAAATACTTGAACAGTGTAAAAGTAGCACTGATAGGAATATTATGATTCATTGCATTTTCCCATCCGCTGATACCGGTCTTGAACAGACGGTCGTCCTTAGTACGGATACTGTTCGTCAGACGTCCTGTATAACTGATTGATATCTTCTCATACCAACGCTCGGCTCCGGCAGCCTTCTTCCGCTTGAAGGGAAACAAACGGCTCAATGTAATATTAAGGTCAGGAAGCGTCACTGCGATAGAAGAGTCACGCATAGTCTGCGCAATATTGGTCGTTCCCGACAAAGTCAGACCGATATCGGGGAAACTGCGGGAATAGCTGATACTTGATGTCTTTGTATTCTGAGTCAACAACTGAGAGTTATAAAGGTTGTTGATGTTAGATCGTTCGTAACTACTGGTCGAGAAGTTCACACTAGCGGAGAAAGTACTGTTCGGACTTGCCTTGGCATCCTGACGGTGGTTCCACACTACCTTGAAGTCTTTGGCAACCGTATAATCCGGCATTCCTTTGTCTCCGGTCTTGGTCACCTGATAATCCGCCTGCAATGTACCGGAGTATTTGTACCTCTTATTATAATTGGTCAATCCGGAAAGCCGCCATGAACCTTTCGTGAATATATCTCCTGTCAGCTTCAAGTCCATGATGTCGCTCATAGCGAAGTAATATCCGCCTTCCGCCAGACCGAAGCCACGGCTTGAATCATCCATATACGTCGGCATTATAAAACCCGAAGAATAGCTGCTGGAGAAAGGGAAGAAGAAAAACGGCACAGCCAACGGCAGGGGAACATCTTCCACCACAAGATAGGCAGGTCCTGTCACTACATTCTTCTTGGGGCGCACTTTGGCTCTTGTCAGCTGCATGTAGAAGTGAGGATGGTCATGATGATCACAAGTCGTGTAGCGACCGTGCTCCATAAAGATTTCATCATTTGCTCCTTTCTTGGCTCTGCTACCGGTCACATAACCTTCACCCTGCTGAGTGATAATATCGGTGATTCCCGCTTTTTTGCTCTTGAAGTTATAGCTGATTGTTTCTGTATCGTATGCAGTTTCACCTTCTTTAAAGACAGGTTTACCTTTGATCGTTCCCGTTGTGTCTTTAATACCGTAGGCGTGTACTGTACTACTGTCCAGATTCATGGAAATCACTTCCGCTGCCAGCTCAATGTTCTGGTAGTTGACTTTGCCGCTACCATAAAGTGTAGCGGCACCTCCCAATGTAAAAGTGGTGGAGTCGTTAGATTCATAAATAACCGGTGCATCGAGCGGTTGTTTCTTTGTCGGTGCTACAGAGTCGACGCGTACCACAACTGTATCCGCCCCTAACGAATCTTTCCTGTTAAGGGAATCCGTTTGTGCAGTGTTGGAGGCAATCATCCCTCTTCTTCGACGCTGAGACGTAGCCTCATCAGGAAGCATCAGCAAGACAATCAGCAATATGAATGATATAATTATTTTTGCTCTCAATGGCGCCATTAACTAATAGTTTTACGCTTGAAGTGGCAAAAGTACACAATCTTCATCAATAATGCGTGAGAATCTCCGTTATTTAATTATTTTTTAGTGCTATAAAAACAAAGAGCACCACCCATCAAAGCGGTTTAGACCTTCTTCACCATATTTTGCAATGCTTTTCCGGGCTTTTTCTACTGTCTTTTCTTCGTCAAGATGAGTTTTAGAAAAGAATTTATCGGCAAAACAGATTATTTGCTCTTCCAGAGTGACGGGCACCATCTCACGATGAGGAACAGGAAGCTGGCGTTCTATGATTTCTTCCAGTGTCAGTCCGGCTCCGGTGTGACGTTCGCAAACCAGTGCATGGCGTTCAAAACCTTCTTTTCGCAAAAGGTCTGCACCCAGATAACCGTGTGCGATGTAGGGATGCTCTCCGAAACATTGGATGGTGGGAGCATCGGTCATAAAGATTCCTATATCGTGCAGAAGCGCGGCTTCTCTGACAAAGCTGCGGTTGATAGGTAAGTTAGGATGTGCATCTACAATCTTCAAAGCTTTTTGGGCTACAGAAAGGCTATGTATTAGTAGAATGTGTCGTTGTTCCGTATCCTGCGGATAAAATTTGTCGATGATTTCTATTGGATTCATACTTTTTCACTAGTTATTACTTGTTCCCTTACTGATAAATGATATTTTTGTGCAATATTACAAAAATTTACTGATATGCAAGCCAGAAGTTCCCTCATTCTTTTCTCTCTGTTCATAATACTGTGTTCTACATACGCCAGTGGAAAAGTAATTACGGGTGCCGAGCGTATGGATCAATACCTGCCGTTAATCAAAGGAAAGCGGGTAGGAATGGTGGTAAACCACACTTCCATCGTCGGCACAGAGCCAATTCATCTGCTGGATACTTTATTAAAACAAAAAATCGATATAGTGAAAGTCTTTGCACCGGAACACGGTTTCCGCGGCAACGCGGATGCCGGTGAAACAGTAAAAGACGGAAAAGACAGCCGTACGGGAGTAACCATCGTCTCGCTCTACGGAGATAATAAAAAACCGACTGCCGCCCAACTGAAAGATATCGATGTAATCTTGTTCGACATCCAGGATGTGGGCGCACGTTTCTATACATATATCAGTACGATGTATTATGTAATGGAAGCTTGTGCGGAAAACAAAAAAGAGATGATTATACTGGACCGCCCCAATCCATGCGATTACGTAGAGGGACCTGTATTAAAAGCCGGATATAAAAGTTTTGTCGGAATGCTGCCTTTGCCGGTTCTTCACGGTTGTACTATCGGAGAGCTGGCGCAGATGATCAATGGAGAAGGATGGATGACTACCCAGGCAAAGACTTGTCCGCTGACTGTGATTCCCGTAAAAGGGTGGAAACACGGACAGCCCTATGCACTTCCCGTGAAACCGTCTCCCAACTTGCCCAATGCACAATCCATCCGCCTTTATGCCTCACTTTGCCCTTTTGAAGCAACACGTGTCAGTGTGGGACGCGGAACGACCTTTCCTTTTCAGGTGTTAGGCGCACCTAACAAAAAGTATGGCGATTTTGCCTTCACTCCGCGCTCCCTGCCGGGATTCGACAAAAATCCGATGCACAAAGGAGTCACTTGTTATGGCGAAGATTTACGGAACGTAACAGACGTAAACGGTTTCACACTCCGTTACTTTCTGCGTTTCTACCGTTTATCCGGCGAAGGCGCAGCATTCTTCTCCCGTCCCCGATGGTTTGACTTACTGATGGGAACGGATTCGGTACGCAAAGCGATCCTTAAAGGAGAATCGGAAGAGGAAATCCGTGACAGCTGGCAAAAGGAGTTGCAGACCTACCGTGATATGAGACAGAAGTATTTACTTTACTAAGGAACGGTTCCTCCACTTCTCAGCATTCCGTTCGAACTCTTCGGCTTTCTTTCCACTCAACCTTGCAGGCATTTCAAGTATCTCCGGAATGTCTTTTGCATTGTCAATGATTTGAGTGCCGGAAGCGTTCTTCACAATACGGACATCATCGTACAGTGAGTCATTCTCCAGGTAAGCCTGCATCCGGAGCGTGTCTCCCGTCACGTCGATATGCTGGTAGAAACGGCGGTTCGTCCCGAAACGATCATACTTATCATTGAAAGATAGACGGTAACTCTTCGGGGAAGCGTGGCTTACCAGATACAACGGGGTGGTCATTTCGCCCTCATCGTTCTTATTAGTCATACGGGCATAGTTATGCTCATGTCCCTGAAGCACTAAGTCTACTCCATATTCACGGAACAGCCCGTCGAACATCCAGCGCACGGCAAGGTTGTTCGTCTTACCTTTTATAGAATATACCGGGTGATGGAGCATGACGATCTTCCATTTCTTTTTCGAAGCCTTCAGCGTTTTCTCCAGCCATTCTCGTTGAGAGAAGAGGAACCAAGGATCACGGTTACTATCCAGCGTGATGATAGTGGCATCGTTGTAATCAATAGAATATACATTATTATTTTTATACCTCGATTCGAGCAGATAAGAAAAGACATAAGCAAATCGTTTCTCCAAAACACGTACCAGTCCTTTTACATATTCATGATTTCCCGGAGAAACCAATATCGGTTTGGTGGGAGCTATGGAATCCACACTCTGATAGGCTTCATCCCAGTAACAGTTCATCGGACGCTCTGCAAAGTCACCGGCAAACATATAGAAGTCCGCCTGCGGATAGCGATGGCGCACATTTTCCATAAAGCCACGTGTCTTTCCACGCAAAGTATCCTGCACGTCACCTATAAATACAAAGGAGAAATGATCAGTCGAATCGGGTTGCATCGTGAACGAATACCAATCGGATGAGCGATCGTCATTCCATACCCGATAAGAGTAGGAATCGCCATAAGAGAGTTCTTTAAATTTTGCCCAGTTGGCATAACCGAACCCGCCCAGTGTACGGAGAAATTTGGAAGAGCCGTCAACGAGAAGAGTATCTCCGGAACCGATCTTTGTATATTCCAGCTTTGCCTGCTTGGAAACGCCTCCGCACACCCAGCTCACATTACGGGACAGTTCGCCGTCATTTCCGAATGTCAGAAATACCCGTTGCGGGTCTTCCGTCAGCACATAGCGTATTTCAGGGATATTGTGGAACCAGACTTTCCAGCGTATCTTACAAATGACACCACCGACAATCAATATCAGGAGAACGATGCCCCAAGCTATTTTCTTCTTCGTAATCTTCATTTTTCCGATTTTAAAAACTGGTAGCAAAGATAAATATAGTGTCCCATAAATCGGAAATTATGTCCTTTTTTAACCTTTAACAAATTCACCTCTACATGAGAATTTAAATATCTAAAATTGCTGTCATCTGTCACCAAAAGCTAAATAACACACTGATTATAAGCTAATAAAGAGGTGACAGCAGGGCGTGACAGCATTGTGACAGCACATTTTGTTGTCACAATGCCGTCACGCTTTGCTGTCATATCCTGCTACTATCATATATTGCTCCTTGGAATGATAAATCAAAGAATAGCTTAGTCTAGTTGGTTTCCATGCGATGAAACTATAGTTCCAAAGCATTGAAACCAATAGTTTCAAGCCGCAGAAACTATAGTTCCAAGCTGAAGAAACCAAAGTTTCAAGCAGAGGAAACTCCAGTTTCAAGACGATGAAACTAAAGTTTCATCAAGCAAAAAACAATTTCTACAATAGGAAACTATCAGCAGTAAGGTAGCTTCAGTCTCTTGTTTTTCTCTTCTTCCACAATTGCCAGCTATTAATAATATTTTGCCACATATTAACACATCACCATACAAATCTGATTATCAGCAAATAAATCCACCTATTACTAATAGCAGGTAACAAAAAAACGAAGAAAATCGCTTAGTGGTGGGCTTCGTGTACAAAGGCAACAAAGGGAAATTACCTGCCAAAAAAGAGATAGGCTTTCGCTCTACAATAACTTTCTCAGTTCCTCAATGTCAGGCAAGGCGTTACGAAGTCGTTCCGGCATATCTTTGGATGTACGGTAAGTAGCGACTCCCATCGGCTTGTTATAATCACGAACTGCAAATTCTACAAAAGTTTGATTCATTTCTCTGCAAAGTATTATTCCGATAGAGGGATTCTCGTGCGGTTTTCTCACATATGAATCCAAAGCGGAAAGATAAGTATTCAGTTGTCCTAAATACGAACTGCGGAATTTCCCGGACTTCAATTCAACCGCCACTAAAGAATTAAGTTCCCGATTGAAAAACAACAAATCAATGAACATTTCCTCTCCAGCCACTTCAACACGATATTGATTGCCTATAAAACTGAAATCCTGCCCAAAAGTCATAATAAACTTCTTCACGTTGGCAACAATCGACTTTTCTACTATCTTTTCGTCTAAATCCTCTTCCTGCTCATCCAGTTCCTCCACATTGATGAAATCAAGCAAGTATTCATCTTTGAATGAACAAACAGCTTTTAGCGCTTGCTTAGTATCAGGCAATGTTTGTGCGAAATTGTTAGGCAAAGTTCCCCGGTGGCTGTACAGGTCTGCTTTTAAGTAATCCCTTAAAGTGTATTTACTCCAATAGCGAATAGCGCACTCATGTATATAAAATAGCCTTGCTTCCAAAGTTTTAGCTTTGGATATTATTTCGATATGATGACTAAAGCCGATTGAAAAGAAGTCTGACCAGTTAAATTCATCAGCCAGTGGCTGGCGAATTACGCTCAACAGCAATTTTTCATCTAATACCAAATCGCCAGCCAGTGGCTGGCGATTTAGAACAGGTTCCCATTCTTCATAGAAAACTCGCATATTCTTTATATTCGAAGTTGAAAATCCCCTTAGCCCCGGCAATTCTTTTTGCAACAGAGAAGATATTTGCTCTATTGCTCCTTTACCCCAAAAGCCTATACGGGAATTTTTCGACACGTAACGTCCGATGCCGTAATAAAGAGATAGCTGTTCTTTGTTCACCGATGTGGCTGCACGGTACTGGCTGCGCAGAATAGCTTCTTTTATGGTCTTTACCGCTTCTCTATAATTCTGATTTATATCCATTTGCGTTTTGTTATATGCGACAAAAGTACAAAAATAATGCTGGCGAAAAGAAAACAAAGGTGTTTTTCTCTTTTCGCCAGCATACATATTTTGCTGTTCATGGAAGGAACAATGCTCCTACAGCCGAATCATATTCTGTTGAACCATAATGATAGCTATCTATACGCTCCTCTATATAAGTAGGAAAATAGGAAAAACAAAGGAAAAGAGAGATACAAACAACAAATAACTAAATATCAATATCTTATATTCACTATTTTATCTCTTTCTTTCTCTTCTTCCACAACTGCCAGCTATTGATGATGTTCTGCCACAGGACATACGAACCGGGAGCAACAGACGATAACGGGTTCAGATAAGTATGCGCCATCCAGATAGCAAGAATCGTATTCTTCTGCCCCAGTGCCTGCCCGCCACTGATGCGGTCATTATAGACCGAGCCGATAGTCTTTCCCAAAAAGAACTGCAAGCAACAGGCAATCAAGGCACCGACCGCAATCATTATTTCCGTGAAACCATCCGCAGGATCGTTCAGTAACGAATACAGGGTCTGAGCCGTCACAATAGCCAAAGAGACCGCCCACAAATAAAAGGCGAGTTCATGATATCCCAGTAACTTCTGATGCACTTTCGGCAGGAATTTACTCAACAGCCATGCTGCAAGGAAAGGGCAGATCAACAAGGGGAACACCTTACTCAAAATAACCCAAAATGCTCCCCAAAAACTTACATCCGGATTTACCTCTATCAAAGGGAAGAGAATAGGCACCGCAATAGCAGCACCGATATTACCCAACAATGTATAAGTAGTCAGACTTGCCGCACTCCCTCCCAACTTGGAAGTAATCACCGCAGCAGCCGTAGCCGTAGGACAAATAATACATACCATCACCCCCTCCGCTACAATCTTATTGAAACGGTAAAGCAATAAATAAGCAAGGAAAGCACCCCCGATCTGAATCAGCAACAACCATGCGTGCAACGGTTTAGGCTTCAAATCATGCGGTGATACCTTACAGAAAGTCAACAGTAACATCGTAAAGATAAGATAGGGAGTCAGAAAAGAAAAGTAGATAAATATCGGATAACCGACAGCACCTACCAGCATCGCAATAGGCAACGTCCAATTCTTCAAAAACTTAAGCATCGTCGTATATTTTTTCTTGGAGATGCAAAGTAACAGAGATTTCGGGAGAAAAGCTACCATTAAACCGAAAAAAACACAAAACTTAAGTGTAAATCATGAGTTTTCTGCAAAATTCTACTACATTTGCACCGTATTTAAATATGAAACCGCATAGAACCTACATATTATATATATCAATCTGCCTCTGGCTACTTGCTTCTCCCCTATGTATCGGCAATTTATGGGGGAAAGATTTCGTAGTAGTCATCGATGCCGGACATGGCGGTCACGACCCTGGTGCCATCGGGAAAATATCCAAAGAGAAAAACATCAATCTGAACGTCGCACTGAAACTGGGAAACCTGATCAAAAAAAACTGCGATGACGTCAAAGTGATCTATACCCGCAGCAGGGATGTCTTTATCCCCCTGGACCGACGGGCAGAAATAGCCAATAACGCAAAAGCCGATCTCTTTATCTCTGTCCACACCAACGCTCTGGCAAAAAACCGCACCGCCAAAGGAGCTTCTACATGGACACTGGGTCTGGCCAAATCCGATGCCAATCTGGAAGTAGCCAAACGAGAGAACTCGGTAATCCTCTATGAAAGCGACTATCAGACCAGATACGCCGGCTTCAACCCGAACTCGGCGGAATCCTACATTATCTTCGAATTTATGCAGGATAAATACATGGAACAAAGCGTACATCTGGCATCACTTGTACAGAAGCAATTCCGCCATACCTGCAAACGGGTAGACCGCGGAGTGCATCAAGCCGGATTCCTGGTGCTGAAAGCAAGCGCCATGCCAAGTATCCTGGTAGAATTGGGCTTCATCTCAACTCCGGAAGAAGAACGCTATCTCAACTCGGAAGCCGGAGCCAACACAATGGCCAAAGGCATCTACCACGCATTCTTAAACTACAAAAGAGAACAGGAGATACGCCTGACCGGAGCCAGCAAAACAATTATCCCAACCGAAGAACCGGCAACAAGCGCTCCGGAACAAAGGGAACTGATGGCCGAAGCAAGTACAACACCCGCCACCGCCACAAAAACAGCTCCCAAACGGCCTATTGTCTCAGAAAGCGCAACCAATGACAGCGAAATAACGTTTAAGATACAGATACTCACCTCCTCAAAGCCTCTTACTAAGAATGACAAACGACTGAAAGGACTGAAGGATGTGGATTATTACAAAGAAAAAGAACTGTACAAATATACGTATGGTGCTTCCAGTGATTATAACAAAGTGTTACGCACCAAGCGTACCATCTCGGCACAGTTCAAAGACGCATTCATCATCGCCTTCCGAAACGGCGAAAAGATGAATGTCAACGAAGCGATAGCCGAATTTAAAAAAAGAAGAAATAAATAGAAAATAAAATGAAGTACATTACAAAAGAAGTTCGAATAGGAATTGCAGGTATCGTAGCATTATGCGTGCTTGTCTATGGAATTAATTGGCTGAAAGGCATACATATGTTTCAGCCTTCAAGCTATTTCTATGCCAAGTTTCAGAATGTAAACGGACTGACCAAGTCGAGCCCTGTTTTTGCTGATGGCGTTCGTGTAGGTATTGTACGCGACATCGAATATGACTATGTAAATCCCGGAAATGTGATCGTTGAAGTCGAACTGGACACCGAACTCCGCATCCCGAAAGGAAGTAGCGCAGAACTTGTATCCGAACTGATGGGAGGCGTACGCATGAATATTCTTCTCGCCAACAACCCGCGTGAGAAATATGCCATAGGCGACACCATCCCCGGCACATTGAACAACGGAATGATGGAAAGCGTAGCGAAACTCATGCCCCAAATTGAGAGTATGTTACCGAAACTGGATTCCATCCTCACCTCACTGAACAACATCGTAGGTGACAAGAGCATCCCTTCTACGCTGCACTCTATCGAAACGACTACCGCCAATCTTGCTGTAGTCAGCTCTCAGATGAAAGGACTCATGAGCAAGGACATCCCCCAGCTGACCGGCAAGCTCAATACCATCGGAGATAATTTTGTAGCTATCAGCGGTAACTTGAAGGAAGTGGACTACAGCGCCATTTTCCAAAAAGTTGACGCAACACTCGCTAACGTAAAAATGATTACAGAGAAGTTGAACAGCAAAGATAACACTATCGGACTGCTCTTCAACGACCCTGCTTTATATAACAATCTGAACGCTACCACAGAGAATGCGGCGAGCTTACTGGAAGACCTGAAAGCACACCCCAAACGGTACGTTCATTTCTCTTTATTCGGGAAGAAAGACAAGTAGCAAATCTTTCTTATATAGATTTTATCTAAATAAGCAGGCGGTATATAAAAGGGAGTATAACCTCTGCAAAAGTCTATCTACAGACCGAAATAATATTCCCGTACAAACAAGTACGGGAAGTATAAAAGAGCAAGAATAAAACGATAAACAACTAAAATACAGATACTTATAATTTTGCAAGAGAGGGGAAACAGACAGTGTTCCAACACAATTCTATAAGTCATTGAAAGTAAACACATTATTGTTTGCCCGAGAAAAACAAGAAAAAGCTAATTTGTTTTTTCCAAATAAGATTCCCAATTTTGCAAACGTAGAAGTTTCGCTTAATTTAATAAATGTATTAAAGTCACTATGATTGAATCAAATCATGTTGTACTTTGGAACCGCTGTCTCGAAGTAATTAAAGACAATGTTCCAGAGACGACATATAATACTTGGTTTGCCCCGATTGTTCCATTAAAATATGAGGACAAAACATTGATCGTACAGATCCCGAGCCAGTTTTTCTATGAAATACTGGAAGAGAAATTCGTGGATTTGCTGCGAAAGACATTGTACAAAGCTATTGGCGAAGGCACCAAGTTAATGTATAACGTCATGGTCGACAAGACTTCGATTCCGAATCAAACCGTGAATCTCGAAGCAAGCAATCGTTCTACAGCTGTTACTCCTAAAAGCATCGTCGGTGGCAACAAGGCGCCCAGTTTCCTGAAAGCTCCTGCCGTACAGGACTTAGACCCGCACTTGAACCCGAACTATAACTTCGAGAACTTTATAGAAGGATACAGCAACAAACTTTCAAGAAGCGTAGCAGAAGCGGTTGCGCAAAATCCAGCAGGTACTGCCTTCAATCCATTGTTCCTTTACGGAGCGTCCGGAGTGGGGAAAACACACCTGGCAAACGCAATCGGTACTAAAATCAAAGAATTATATGCCGATAAAAGAGTATTGTATGTTTCGGCACATCTGTTTCAAGTGCAATATACAGACTCCGTACGTAATAACACGACCAACGACTTTATCAACTTCTACCAGACAATTGATGTATTAATCATTGATGATATTCAGGAATTTGCCGGAGTAACGAAAACTCAAAATACTTTCTTCCATATCTTCAATCATTTACATCAAAACGGAAAGCAGCTTATACTGACTTCCGACCGTGCCCCTGTATTATTGCAGGGTATGGAAGAACGTCTGTTGACCCGTTTCAAATGGGGAATGGTGGCAGAACTGGAAAAACCGACTGTCGAACTCCGCAAAAACATCCTGCGGAACAAGATACACCGCGACGGTCTGCAATTCCCACCGGAAGTGATCGACTATATCGCTGAAAATGTAAATGAGAGTGTACGAGACCTGGAAGGTATCGTCATCGCCATTATGGCACGCTCTACTATTTTCAACAAAGAAATAGACTTGGATTTAGCCCAACATATTGTACACGGCGTAGTTCACAACGAAACAAAAGCAGTTACCATTGACGATATACTGAAAGTAGTATGCAAGCACTTTGATCTGGAAGCATCGGCTATTCACACCAAATCCAGAAAAAGAGAAGTGGTTCAGGCACGTCAGATTGCAATGTACCTGGCTAAGAATTATACGGATTTCTCAACTTCAAAAATCGGTAAGTTCATCGGCAATAAGGATCATGCGACAGTGCTGCATGCTTGCAAGACTGTAAAAGGTCAGTTGGAAGTAGATAAAAGCTTTCAGGCTGAGGTGCAGGAGATTGAGTCGTTGCTGAAGAAGAAAGCATAATTCAAGTAATAGGTATTAAGTAATAGGTAATATCGAAGCTGCATAAACAAGTGCAGTCCGCATAGCTATTACCTATTACTTATTACCTATTACTTATTACCTATTACTTATTACCTATTACTTATCATTAGAATCCTTGTTGACGAAGCACTTTCAACAAGTTCTCAGACATAAATTCATTGTCTTTCTTTGTATAACGTACATCCGTAAATACTTGTGCCAGAGTTTCTTTCTTATTTTCTTCTATAAACTGTTTATTTTCCGGCAGTGATTCTTTATACTCGTACAAGCGATCGATGTCTTCCGGAGTATAATCATGGTAAACTTCCTGATGCACGGCAGCTTCGAGAGGCAAGCGGTCCACCTGGGCCGGAGTACCGTCCGGATAGCCGACTGTGATCGTCGTAATAGGGAATACCAGTTTCGGCAGTTGAAGTGTATCGATGATCATTTGCGGATTATAAGTAGTCGTTCCCAGATAACAGATACCCAAGCCTGCCTCTTCAGCTAACGTGCAGAAGGTTTGCGCAACCAACAAGGTATCCATAGACGCATTCATAAAAGACATTAAATTATCGTAGCCGGGAACAGCGTTTCTCTGTTCACACCACTTGCTGAAACGGCGGAAATCGGCACAAAAAGTAAGCACGACAGGTGCCCCTTTTACCATCGGCTGATTGAAATGAGCAGGAGAAAGTTTCTCTTTCATTTCTGCATCGCGAGTCACTATAACACTATAAAGTTGCATCCCTCCCATCGTAGAAGCGCGGAAAGAGGTTTCGAGCAAATCATTTAACAAATCAGGAGTAATATCTTTTTGCTGGTATTTCCGGATTGTTCTTCTGTTCTTTACGGTTTCAAACATATCTTTTTTTTGCAAAGATACAAAAAGAAATATTATTTTGCCATATCAATGAAATAATCTAATTTTCTTTTTGGAAAACTTAAAGCCATGAACAAAAAGCAAAGTTATCTGTTAATCAAAGACTTAACAATAACAAACGGAAAACTTAAAGCCTGTTGATAAAATGTTGCATTTTTATTTTGATAGATAAAAAAACATTCTTAGCTTTGCAGCCACATTTGTTACTGATAAGTAAACTTCTACACATTACTTATTAAATAATAAAATCTAAGACACATTGGATCGTGGAAAAACAAATTTATTCTTATGACGAAGCCTACGAAGAATCTTTACGATATTTTCAAGGCGACGAGCTTGCTGCAAGGGTTTGGGTAAACAAGTACGCAGTAAAGGATTCTTTCGGAAACATCTATGAAAAATCTCCGGAAGATATGCATTGGAGAATTGCCAATGAAGTAGCACGTATCGAGGCAAAGTATCCGAATGCACTGACAGCAAAGGAACTGTATGATCTGCTGGATCATTTTAAGTACATCGTTCCGCAAGGAAGCCCGATGACGGGTATCGGTAATGACTATCAGGTCGCTTCACTATCCAACTGCTTCGTAATCGGGGTAGACGGCGCAGCAGACTCTTATGGCGCTATCATCAAAATCGACGAGGAACAAGTACAGCTCATGAAAAGGCGTGGAGGAGTAGGTCATGACTTGTCTCACATCCGCCCGAAAGGTTCTCCCGTTAAAAATTCGGCATTGACTTCCACTGGTCTCGTTCCGTTCATGGAACGTTATTCCAACTCTACCCGCGAAGTAGCTCAGGACGGTCGTCGTGGTGCACTGATGCTGAGTGTGTCTATCAAGCATCCGGATTCGGAAGCCTTCATCGACGCTAAAATGACGGAAGGAAAAGTTACCGGAGCCAATGTTTCCGTAAAGCTGGACGACGCTTTCATGCAGGCGGCAGTTGACGAGAAACCTTATATACAACAATATCCGATTGAATCGGCAAATCCGACTACCACTAAAGAAATAGATGCTTCCACATTATGGAAGAAGATTGTGCACAATGCATGGAAATCGGCAGAACCCGGTGTTTTATTTTGGGATACGATTATCCGTGAATCTGTGCCCGATTGCTACGCAGATTTAGGTTATAAGACTGTATCTACCAATCCATGCGGTGAAATTCCATTGTGTCCTTATGACTCTTGTCGTCTGCTGGCTATCAATCTATATTCTTATGTAGTAAATCCGTTTAAACCGGATGCCTATTTTGATTTCGAACTGTTCAAAAAACACGTTGCGCTGGCTCAACGCATCATGGACGACATCATCGACCTCGAACTGGAGAAGATCGAACGTATCATGGAAAAGATCGATCAAGACCCGGAAGGCGAAGAGGTAAAACATGCCGAACGCAACTTGTGGAACAAGATATATAAGAAGAGCGGTCAAGGTCGCCGTACAGGTGTGGGAATCACTGCGGAAGGCGATATGCTTGCTGCTTTAGGTCTGCGCTACGGAACCGAAGAAGCAACCGAATTCTCTGAAAAAGTACATAAGACAGTGGCCCTCGGTGCCTATCGTTCTTCGGTTGAAATGGCAAAAGAACGCGGTGCTTTCGAAATATACAGCAATGAGCGTGAACAGAACAATCCGTTCATTCAGCGTCTTGCCGAGGCTGATCCGGAACTGTACGCAGAAATGAAGAAATATGGCCGTCGTAATATTGCATGTCTGACGATTGCTCCTACAGGAACAACCAGTCTGATGACACAGACGACTTCCGGTATCGAACCGGTCTTCCTGCCCGTTTACAAGCGCAGAAGAAAAGTAAACCCGAACGATACGAATGTACACGTTGACTTTGTTGACGAGACAGGCGACGCATTCGAAGAATATATCGTATTCCATCATAAATTCGTGACATGGATGGAAGCTAACGGATACGATCCCGCCAAGCGTTATTCGCAGGAAGAGATTGACGAGCTGGTGGCTAAGTCACCTTATTATAAAGCGACTTCCAATGACGTAGACTGGTTGATGAAAGTGAAGATGCAGGGAAGAATCCAAAAATGGGTAGACCACTCTATCAGCGTAACCATCAACCTGCCGAACGATGTAGACGAGGATCTTGTCAACCGCCTGTATGTAGAAGCATGGAAATCCGGTTGCAAAGGATGTACGGTATACCGCGACGGCTCACGTTCCGGAGTATTGATTTCAACCAAATCGGATAAGAAAGAAACTCTTCCTCCTTGCAAACCGCCTACGGTAGTAGAAACACGCCCAAGAATACTGGAAGCCGACGTGGTTCGTTTCCAGAATAACAAAGAGAAATGGGTGGCTTTTGTAGGACTGCTGGATGGACATCCTTACGAGATATTCACAGGTTTGCAGGATGACGATGAAGGTATCCTGTTGCCGAAAAGCGTAACCAGCGGACGTATTATCAAGAATATAGACGATGATGGAACCAAGCGTTACGACTTCCAGTTCGAAAATAAACGTGGATACAAGACGACTATCGAAGGATTGTCAGAGAAGTTCAACAAGGAATACTGGAACTATGCAAAACTGATCTCCGGTGTACTCCGTTACCGGATGCCGATCGAGCAGGTTATCAAGCTGGTAGGTTCTCTGCAACTAAACAGCGAGAGCATCAACACTTGGAAGAACGGTGTAGAACGTGCATTGAAGAAATATATTCAGGACGGAACGGAAGCCAAAGGAAAGAAATGCCCGAATTGCGGTAATGAAACTTTGGTCTATCAGGAAGGCTGTCTGATCTGTACCACTTGCGGTGCTTCCAGATGCGGTTAACATGTGACGTATGTTAATTAATATATAAACAAAAGATTAAAAGGAGTCCTAATACGGCTCCTTTTATTTTTTATTCAAAAAAATGTCTTATACTTGCATAGTCATTAGTGTCTAATCAAAATCTAATATATATGACTGTATCATTTAACATCGAATATCGCACCAGTTGGGGAGAAGAAGTCAGGATTGCCGGGCTGCTGCCGGAGTCGATCCCCATGCATACCACAGACGGCATATACTGGACGGCAGACGTGGAACTGGAAGTTCCCAAAGAAGGAATGACTATCAATTACAGCTATCAGATAGAACAAAACCAAATCATCATCCGCAAAGAATGGGACAGTTTTCCGAGACGTCTCTTTTTATCCGGTAACTCTAAAAAGAAGTATCAGATTAAAGACTGCTGGAAAAATATCCCAGAACAATTGTATTACTACAGTTCGGCCTTCACGGAAGCCTTGTTAGCCCATCCCGACAGAGCTGAAATTCCGCCTTGTCACAGAAAAGGGCTGGTCATCAAGGCATACGCCCCACGCATCAACAAAGACTATTGCCTGGCAATTTGCGGAAATCAGAAAGCATTGGGAAACTGGGACCCGGACAAAGCGATTCCCATGAGCGATGCCAACTTTCCGGAATGGCAGATCGAGCTGGATGCAAGTAAGCTGAAATTCCCGCTGGAATACAAATTCATCCTTTACCATAAAGAAGAAAAGAAAGCGGACTGCTGGGAAAATAACCCCAACCGCTATCTTGCCGACCCGGAACTGAAAACAAATGAGACGCTGGTCATCTCCGACCGATATGCCTATTTCGATATTCCGGTATGGAAAGGGGCCGGTATAGCCATCCCTGTCTTTTCACTGAAATCAGAGAACAGTTTCGGAGTAGGAGATTTCGGAGATTTGAAACGCATGATTGACTGGGCTGTAAGTACCCAACAAAAGGTAATACAGATATTACCGATCAATGATACTACCATGACTCATGCGTGGACCGATTCTTATCCATATAATAGTATCTCCATTTATGCTTTCCACCCGATGTATGTGGATATAAAGCAGATGGGAACACTGAAAGACAAGTCAGCCGCAGCAAAGTTCAACAAAAAACAGAAAGAGCTCAACAGTCTGCCGGCGATGGATTACGAAGCTGTCAACCAAACAAAATGGGAATACTTCCGACTGATCTTCAAGCAGGAAGGAGAAAAAGTATTAGCCTCCGGAGAGTTCGGCGAATTCTTTGACGCCAACAAGGAGTGGTTGCAACCTTACGCTGTTTTCAGCTATCTGCGCGATGCCTTTCAGACACCTAATTTCCGTGAATGGCCCAGACATTCCGTTTATAATGCACAAGATATAGAGAAGATGTGCCGGCCGGAATCTGTGGATTACCCGCATATCGCACTCTATTATTATATCCAGTTTCACCTGCACCTGCAATTGGTAGCCGCTACGAAATACGCCCGCGAACACGGTGTCGTACTCAAAGGGGATATCCCTATCGGCATCAGCCGTAACAGTGTGGAAGCATGGACCGAACCTTATTACTTCAATCTCAACGGGCAGGCAGGTGCCCCTCCCGATGATTTCTCCGTGAACGGACAAAACTGGGGATTCCCCACGTACAACTGGGACGTCATGGAAAAGGATGGCTACCGCTGGTGGATGAAGCGTTTCCAAAAAATGTCAGAGTACTTCGACGCTTACCGGATTGACCACATCCTTGGTTTCTTCCGTATCTGGGAAATCCCGATGCATGCCGTACACGGATTACTCGGACAGTTCATTCCCTCCATCCCTATGAGTCGGGAGGAAATCGAAAGTTACGGTCTCCCCTTTCGGAAAGAATATCTGATTCCATATATTCATGAATCCTTCCTCGGGCAAGTATTCGGTCCGCATACCGATTATGTGAAACAGACTTTTCTTCTTCCTGCCGAAGCACCCGGTATTTATCACATGAAACCGGAGTTTGCCACCCAACGGGAAGTGGAGAGTTTCTTTGCAGGAAAAAATGATGAGAACAGTCTTTGGATTCGAGACGGACTATACACATTGATCAGTGATGTTCTTTTTGTACCGGACACGAAAGAAAAAGATAAATATCATCCGCGCATCGGAATACAACGCGATTTCATCTTCCGTTCACTCAATGAGCTGGAGCAGAATGCGTTTAACAAGTTATATGACCAGTATTATTATCACCGCCACAACGATTTCTGGCGCCAGCAGGCTATGAAGAAACTGCCGCAACTGACACAATCTACACGTATGCTGGTTTGCGGAGAAGACCTGGGCATGATTCCGGATTGTGTTTCGTCCGTCATGAATGATCTTCGCATTCTCAGTCTGGAGATTCAGCGGATGCCAAAGAATCCGATGTACGAGTTCGGCTATTTAAATGAATATCCATATCGGTCGGTTTGTACCATCTCCACTCATGATATGTCTACTTTGCGAGGCTGGTGGGAAGAGGATTACCTGCAGACACAGCGTTACTACAACACGATGCTGGGACATTACGGAACCGCACCGACGGTCGCCACTCCCGATTTGTGCGAAGAAGTGGTGCGCAATCATCTGAAAAGCAATTCCATACTTTGTATTCTGTCCTTGCAAGACTGGCTGAGCATTGATGGCAAATGGAGAAATCCGAATGTACAGGAAGAACGGATCAATGTACCAGCCAATCCGCGCAATTATTGGCGTTACCGGATGCACCTCACTCTGGAACAGTTGATGAAAGCAGCAGAACTCAATGACAAGATACGTGAGCTGATAAAATACACCGGCAGAGCTCCCAAGAAATAAATATCTTTAGGCACAGGTGACACGGATTAACACGTTTTTTAGACCTATAATCTCTTAAAACTGTAAATCCGTGTCATCTTGTGTCTGAATAAAATCAGCTGATGGTTTTGACACCTCTGTTTCTCTACCATGCGGCAATTCTTTATCTTCCTTCATTCCGTTTTTTCCAATTAATCAAGTATCTTTGCAACGCAAAAACGCAACGCAAAATAAATGGGAGACAATCAGCATCAGCGTATTGATTTTGTGGACTTAACCAAGGGAGTCTGCATTATTCTGGTAGTGATGGCGCATATCGGAGGCGCTTTCGACCAGCTTGACAAGCATTCCATGCTATCCTGCTTTCGTATGCCTCTCTATTTCTTTATCTCAGGAATTTTCTTCAAGCCTTACGAAGGATTATCCGGTTTCATTATCCGAAAGACCAATAAGCTAATCATTCCCTTTATCTTCTTCTACGTCAGCGCTTTTCTACTAAAATACATTGTATGGAAGATTGCACCGGGAACTTTCCATCTCCCTGTATCATGGAGAGAATTACTGTTTGTCTTTCACGGGCACGACCTCATCAAGTTCAATCCTCCCATCTGGTTTCTGCTTGCTCTGTTCAACTGCAATATTCTGTTCTATCTGATTCATTATCTACGTGAAAAGCATTTATCTCTGATGTTTGCAGCAACGTTACTGATCGGATGCACAGGATTCTTCCTGGGCAAATTTCACATCGAACTTCCTTTGTATATAGACGTTGCGATGACTGCCCTTCCCTTCTATGTAGCAGGCTTTTGGGTTCGCCGATATAACTTCTTCCTGTTCCCCAGTCATCGGTTCGACAAGATTATTCCCTCATTTGTCCTGCTGGCACTGGTCGTAATGTACTTCACCGCCACCACGCCGGGTATGCGGACCAACAATTATCCCGGCAACATATTCCAGGTATACATTGCCGCATTTGCCGGAATCTTTATGATTATGCTGATCTGTAAGAAAATAAAAAGAATAAGCATCGTTTCTTATCTGGGGCGATATTCCATTATCACACTCAGTATTCATGGACCGATTATACACTTTGCAAGACCGGTCGTTTCGCATTATATTCATAACGACTGGGCAGAAGCAAGCGCACTGCTCCTGCTGACATTGACCATCTGCATTCTCTTTACCCCTATCCTGCTTAAGATAATTCCACAGTTGGTGGCACAAAAGGATTTATTAAAAGTCAAATAACAAAACATTGTGCAAGCCAAACTTTTCTTAACTCTAAGTTTAATTATCAAATAATTTACTACTTTTGTTCCAAAGAACTATAGACCGAGAACAAATGAATATAACGATTGTCTTAGGAGATAAAATTCCATCTATAAAATACGGCGGAACTCAAAGAGTAATGTGGTATCTGGGTAAAGAACTCAATAAGCGCGGACACAAAGTCACCTTCATCGCAGGAAAAGGTTCCTCCTGCCCTTTCGCTAAAGTGATAGAACTGGACCCTAGCGTAAATCTGAACACCCAAATCCCCACAGACGCGGACATCGTACATTTCAACATTCCCGTTCCCGAAGGAATCACCAAGCCGCACTTACTGACCATACACGGCAATGGAATCCCGGCCAACGCAGACCGGAACATCGTTTTTGTCTCACGTAATCATGCACAAAGACTTGGAAGCGAATCATTCGTTTACAATGGACTGGACTGGGATGACTACGGTCCCGCCAACCTCACCCTTTCCAGAAAAAACTACCATTTTCTAGGCAAAGCAGCCTGGAAGGTCAAAAATATCAAAGGAGCTATCGCCGTTGTCCAAAGCATCAAGAACGCACAACTGGACGTTTTAGGCGGTTATCGCCTCAATCTCAAAATGGGCTTCCGATTCACATGGAATCCACGGATTCATTTTCATGGAATGGTAGATGATTCAAAGAAAAAAGTTATTATTGAGCAGTCAAAAGGGCTTATTTTCCCCGTTACATGGCACGAACCTTTCGGACTTGCAATCACTGAATCCTTATACTTCGGAGCTCCCGTATTCGGTACTCCCTACGGTGCGCTTCCCGAACTCGTTTCACCGGAAGTCGGTTTTCTGACCGCCCACGGACAGGAAATGGCCGAACATATACAGTCAGCACAATATTCTCCGAAAGTCTGCCACGAATATGCCAGAGATCTATTCAATTCAAGTGTCATGGCAGAAGCCTATTTAAAGAAATATGAAACTGTACTGAACGGCGAACCTTTGAATAAAGAAGTCCCCCATATTATAGATATCGCACGACGTCTTCCATGGGACTAAAAATGGCAGTTGAATTACATAGCTGATGAGTACAATCTCATTTATAAAGCCTTTCATTCATTTAATAAGCGAACAAAAATGATCGAAAACACTTTATAAAAAGAAATAAAGCCTTACCTTTACTTTTTTAGAAAACAAAAGATATGAAGATAAACAACAGCTATATTTTGCTGAAAGACATCTGCTGCTTTGCTTATCATGGAGTAGCCCCCCAAGAGAATATCATTGGAAATGAGTATATTATCAACTTGAAGTTGAAGGTAGATATCAGTCAGGCTATTCAAACAGACGACGTGGTGGATACGGTCAACTATGCCGAAATACACGAAGCCGTGAAAGCTGAAATGTCCATCCCGTCGAAGTTGCTGGAACACGTATGCGGACGAATAGCTAAAAGACTACTGGCAGAATTTCCTGCCATTGAAGAAATAGAACTTCGTCTTTCCAAACGGAATCCGCCTATGGGAGCAGACATCGACTCAGCCGGAGTAGAACTGCATTGCAGCAGATAAGTACCTTTGCTTTATCAGTTTGTGTTATTATCAAGAAGCACATTGGTCTGTCATCCTATCATCCGGACTGCCACATCCGGTCAACTTATTTACAACACCCTATCATTCCGCTTGTGCCAAGTAATGGGCACAGTTATGCCAAAGGAGTGTCACGGTTGTGACAAGGGTGTGGCACAGTTGTGACAAAGGCTTGGAAACAGTTGTGACAAGGGCATGGCACAGTTGTGCCAAAGGCGTGGCATCGTCGTGCCAAAGGCATGGCACAAGTAAGGCTGCCTCATTTCTACTTGAAGCAGCCTCACACTATCATATTTTCAGTCTATAACGACCTATCTCTTCTTTCTTTTTCTTTTATTTACCGATTCTACAGCTTCCGTTACCACGGATTTGTTTTCGAACCGTTTCGTATAACTGGAATAGTCCGGATGGGTACGTTCGTAATCGGGATCCATAAACAGAGGGCTGGAAATGATATGATCCGCCGTAGAACGGTTACAACAGAAAACGATGTTCTCAACACCGGCCAGTCGGGTTAATGCTTTAACATCCGTATCATGTGGCTGCAAAGTCATAGGGTCAGTGAAAAAGAATAGATAATCAATCTGACCGTCCACAATACGCGATCCCATCTGCTGGTCACCTCCCAAAGGACCGGATTTCAGAATTGTGAAGTCCCACTCCACTTCAGGATGCTTCTCCTTCAGTGCTTCCAGAATCAGAGTACCTGTAGTACCTGTACAATAGAATTTATTTCCCATCAACAGTTCCGAGTTCCACAGCACCCATTCGATGAGGTCTTTTTTCATGGCATCATGTGCTACCAGCCCGATGCCTCTCCTTACTTTTGGTTCCATTTTGTTATCCTTTTAAATCCGACAATTGAGAGAATCTTTTGCACCCTCCCACATAAAACTGCCACAAGATACTACTTTTTATCCGTTCAGGGATTGGATTCAAAGAAGTTTTTCTTAAGTTTTCTTTACGGGAAGAAGAAAATGAAGGACAAATCTGTTTATATTCTTTCCGGGCACGCATCACCGCACGGGCGTTGTCTAACTGCCCCTTCAGCAGAAATGTGAATGCAGCCACGTAATCGAGACAAGTCCGGATACGCATCACTTTATTTAACTCTTCGTCCGAAAGATTCTTATAGAGCATGACAAGATTATTACGAAAATTCAAAAAAGTCTTGCGGGGATTCTCCTTTTTCAGAGTTGCACCACCGACGTGATAGACCGTACTTTGAGGAATGCAAACGATTTCCCGACCACGGGAACGTAGTCGCCAGCATAAATCAATCTCTTCCATGTGGGCAAAGAAACGTCCGTCCAGTCCGCCCGCCTCACGATAATCCGCATGACGGATAAACAGGGCGGCTCCCGTTGCCCAGAAAACTGGCAGGATCGTATCATACTGTCCCTCATCCTTTTCAACCACTCCCATTATACGCCCACGACAGAACGGATAGCCGTACTTATCTATAAATCCTCCGGCTGCTCCGGCATATTCAAAATACTCTTTTTGCCGCTGGCTACGGATTTTCGGCTGACAGGCAGCTACCTCCGGATGGCCATCAAGATAGGAGATCATCGGTTCAAGCCAATGTTCGGTCACCTCAACATCAGAATTCAGAAGTACCACATACTCCGCTTCTACCTGCTGCAAAGCCAGGTTATATCCATCTGCGAATCCATGATTCTGATCCAGCACAATGATCCGGACACAAGGAAATTCTTCCCGAAGCATTTCCACAGAAGCATCCGTAGAGCCATTGTCGGCCACACAGACTTCTACTTCTTCGCTCTTCGAATAGCGGATCACGGACGGAAGAAAAGTACGAAGCATATCGCACCCGTTCCAATTCAGAATAACCACTGACACTTTCATCCTTACCCCCTTTCACATTCAGCCTTAGAAGCTTTCCAACGTTTATGAGACCACAGCCAATAAGCCGGTTCCCTGCGAATCGTCTGTTCCAGATAATCAGCAAACATTTCCGTAATTTCTCCTTCACCCGTCTCCTTCGGTTTCTCTGTCATCAGCTTAAACTCAGCTACACAATACCCTCTGCCGGGTTTTGTCAGATCACAATAGAACACAGGGAAGTTCATCATTTTCGCAATGCGCTCCGCACCATTCAGAAAGGCGGTTTCCTGCCCCAAAAAAGTAGTCCAGTATTTTTCGTTTCCGCTGGGCCACTGGTCAGTAATCAGACCGACAACCATCTTTTTGCCTTCACGCTTCAACTTGATAATTTCGCGTGCCGTAGAATGTTTCGGAACGTTATATCCTCCGAAGCGGGAACGGATGCGCTGGAACAATTCGTTCAAGTATTTATCTTTCAGAGGTTTATAGACTTGCATCGGTACATCACCCGGTTTCATAATAGATCCCATCCCGATCAGCCATTCATAATTGGCATAATGAGGAATCATTACGATGATTCCGCCATATTTCTCGGTCAGTTCCAGATATTGTTCCGTATTCTTATAAGTCATCCGCTTATAAAGGTCTTCGGGTGACATATGAAGCATTTTCAAGTCTTCAAGCATATAGTCGGAAAGGTAACGATAGAAACGGCGTTCGATCTGCAGCCTTTCTTTCTTGTCTTTTTCGGGAAATGATTTCTTCAGATTCTCCCGTACTACTTTCCGGCGATACCTCCCTATACGGTACATCAACAGGTAATTGAAATCCGAAAGTAAGTACAATATCCGGAAGGGAAGCGCCGAAAACAGCCACATCCCGCTATATACCAGCCAATAGATAAATCTAGACTTCATAATTCATCAGAATTGTGCCTTTAAGCGCTGTCATGTCTTCATTAAATTCTCCCAGTCGGACGTTAATCATCTGATTGTCCAATGATTCGTCATTCTCCACTTCTACGCGGATATAGTTAGCGGTAAACCCGTGCATCGGTGTACCTGCTTTTGATTTTTCCATCAATACCTGCATGGTCTGCCCGATATGACGGGTATAGAAAGCCCGTGTCTTTTCATCAGAAAGTGTCAGCAAGCGCTGGCTGCGCTGATGTTTCTCTTCCGGCGAAACCACATAATCTATCTTCAAGGCCTGCGTCCCCGGACGTTCGGAGTAGCTGAACACATGCAACTGTGTCACATCCAGTCCGGAAATAAACTGATAAGCCTGTTCAAAATACTCTTCCGTCTCTCCGCGAGTACCTACAATCACATCGACTCCGATAAAGGCATCCGGCATCACTTCCTTGATTTTCTTTACTTTAGAGGCAAAAAGAGCCGTATCATAACGACGGCGCATCAATTTCAGCACTTCATCGCAACCGGATTGCAACGGGATATGAAAATGAGGCATAAATCTACGGGAACGGGAAACGAACTCGATGATTTCATCAGTCAGCAGATTGGGCTCGATAGAAGAAATGCGGTAACGTTCGATGCCTTCCACCTGATCCAGCGCTTTCACCAGATCAAAGAAAGTCTCACCGGTAGTCTTACCAAAATCGCCGATATTCACGCCTGTCAGTACGATCTCTTTTCCGCCTTCGGCAGCAGCCTGCCTTGCCTGCTCCACCATAGAGGCAACAGTACCGTTACGGCTGCGTCCACGGGCAAAAGGAATGGTACAATAAGAACAGAAATAATCGCATCCGTCTTGTACTTTCAGGAAGAAACGAGTACGGTCGCCCCGTGAACACGAAGGAGAAAACGAACGGATATCTTTGGTGGTGGTAGTAAATGCCTCTCCCTCTTCATGCTTATGGAGGTCGCCGAGATACTGCAACAAGTCTCCTTTCTGCTCGGCACCCAGCACTACATCTACTCCTTTTATCTTTGCCACGTCGCCGGGTTTCAACTGCGCGTAACATCCGGTCACTACCACAAAAGCTCCGGGATGCTGCTTGACCAACCGATGAATAGCCTGACGACATTTCTTGTCTGCCATCTCCGTCACCGAACAAGTATTTACTACACAGATGTCTGCTTTTTCCCCTTTACGTGCAGTCCGGACTCCTGCCTCCCGCAGGATTTTGCCGATAGTTGAAGTCTCTGAAAAGTTCAATTTGCAGCCTAACGTATAATAAACGGCTGTCTTATTTTGAAATACAGTGGTATCTATCATAATCTGTTATAACGCATATTTCCTGCAAAGTTACACATTATTATTAGTAAAACACTTTAGGATACGAAAGTTTATTCCTATTTTTGCACAATTCACTAAAAAACGTGCAATGATTAAAGAGAATTTCATTAAACTATACGAAAATAGTTTTCGGGAAAATTGGGATTTACCTTGCTATACCGATTATGGTGAATCCGTTCATTATACTTATGGCCAGGTAGCCGGAGAAATCGCCCGTATGCACCTGCTCTTCAAACACTGCAGCCTGCGTAGAGGAGATAAAATAGCCGTTATCGGCAAAAACAATGCCCACTGGTGCATCGCCTACATGGCAACCATCACCTACGGAGCCATCATCGTCCCTATCCTGCAAGACTTTACGCCCAACGATGTGCATCATATCGTCAACCATTCCGAGTCCGTTTTCCTCTTTACCAGTGACAGCATCTGGGAAAACCTGGAAGAAGAAAAGCTGACCGGACTGCGCGGAGTTTTTTCGCTCACCGACTTCCGCTGCCTCTATCAGCGGGACGGAGAAACTATTCAGAAGTTTCTGGTACACCTCAATGATGAAATGTACGCCGCCTATCCGAAAGGATTCACGCGCGAGGACATTCAATACACTACGTTATCCAATGATAAGGTAATGCTGTTGAACTACACATCGGGAACTACCGGCTTCAGCAAAGGGGTAATGTTGACGGGCAACAATCTTGCCGGCAATGTCACTTTCGGCATCCGCACGGAGTTACTTAAAAAAGGAGATAAAGTGCTTTCTTTCCTGCCACTGGCACACGCCTACGGTTGCGCTTTCGACTTTCTGACTGCAACTGCTGTCGGAACTCATGTCACCCTGCTCGGTAAAACGCCTTCTCCCAAAATTATCATGAAGGCTTTTGAGGAGGTAAAACCGAACCTGATTATCACTGTTCCGCTGGTCATCGAGAAAATATATAAAAATGTCATCCAGCCGCTCATTAATAAGAAAGGTATGAAATGGGCATTAAACATTCCTTTGCTCGACACCCAGATTTATAATCAGATACGGAAAAAGCTGATAGACGCCCTAGGCGGACGTTTCAAAGAAATCATCATCGGAGGCGCTGCCATGAATCAGGAAGTGGAAGAGTTCTTCTACAAAATAAAGTTCCCTTTCACCATCGGTTATGGTATGACCGAGTGCGGACCACTGATCAGCTATGCTCCCTGGAATGAATTTATTTTAGGCTCTTCCGGCAAAGTGCTGGATATCATGGAGGCACGCATCTATAAAGAAAATCCGGAAGCGGAAACCGGAGAGATTCAGGTACGTGGTGAAAACGTGATGGTGGGATATTATAAGAATCCGGAAGCCACGCAGGAAGTGTTTACCGAAGACGGCTGGCTGCGCACCGGCGACCTTGGTACTATGGACGCCAGCGGAAATATCTTCATCCGCGGACGACTCAAAAGCATGATTCTGAGTTCGAGCGGACAGAACATCTTCCCCGAAGAGCTGGAAGCCAAACTCAATAACCTGCCATTCATTCTTGAAAGCCTCGTCATCGAACGTAACAAGAAACTGGTGGCACTGGTCTATGCGGATTACGAAGCGCTTGATTCTCTCGGATTGAACAATCCGGATAACCTAAAAACCATCATGGATGAAAATCTGAAGAACTTAAATAATAATGTAGCTGCGTATGAAAAAGTCAGCAAGATTCAGCTTTATCCTACGGAATTTGAGAAAACCCCGAAAAGAAGCATCAAAAGGTATCTATATAACAGTATAGCTGTCGATTAGTATGTTTTAAAACATGGATTGAAGGCGTAATATAACAAGCTTCTAAAAAAAAATTATAAAAATAGTTGGCTTTTCGAGAACAACATATTGAAAAAGTACATAACTTTGCAGCGTTTTAATAAAGCAATTGATTGTATTACGTTTTTAAAAAGCAAAGAAAATGAAAAAATTAGTTTTGATGGCCGTAGCTATCGTAGCAGTATCATTCGCATCTTGTGGTAACAAAGCAGCTGACGCAGCAAAAGCTCAACAAGATTCTATCCGCATCGCTGACTCAATCGCAGCTGTAGAAGCAGCAGCAGCTGAAGCAGAACAAGCAGCAGCTCAGGCAGCAGCTGACTCTTTGAATGCAGATAGCACTGCAACTGAAGCTGTAGCTGAATAATTCAGAACAGCCTAGAGAGAATTGAAAGTCTGACATGCTAAAAGCATGCACAGACTTTTTTTTATGCCTTATTTAGCGTATGAGCTTTTCACAAAGGGAGCATCCAGCAAATAATCCAGACTTACCTCGACACTTTTCTCTACGGGCATGCTGTAGCTTTCTATCTCTGCAACAAGATGCTTCACACCAGCTGTCTTTGCATTCTTGAAAATAGCATCGAAACCAACCATTCCGCTCTGCCCGATTTCTCTGTGATCTTTGATATGGAACATTTTAAAACGACCGGGGTATTTATTAAAATAATCGACCGGACTGTTTTGCCCGCGAACTACCCAATAAACATCCATCTGGAAGAAAACATATTCAGGATTGGTATGCTCAATCATGTAATCATACATCACTTTATCTTCTACCTTCTGAAATTCATGAGCATGATTATGGTATCCGAACGACATCCCCTGCTGTTTACAACGTTTGCCTATTTCATTGTAATAAGCACAATATGTATCCAACTCCTTAAGTGTTTTAGGCACATCCATCCAAGGAGCTACAATGTAACTCATACCGGCAGCTTTATGATCAGCAATACACTGGTCCCACCATTGAAGTGAACTTGAAAAATCACCGGAAGCTAATTCTTCTTTCGACAATCCTCTTGTGCAATGTGAGGATAAAACCTTCAGTCCGGCAGATTCTACATCTTTTTTAAATTGGTCGGGAGTTCTGTCGTAAAACTTTCCATTATTATAATTGGCGGCTTCCACACTGGTATATCCCATTTTCGCCAAGTTCTTCAGAAGAGTAATATAAGCGGCGTCACATTTGCCGTCCTTATTGTCTACCTTATTCAATATATCCCTGACAGAATAGAGTTGAATCGCTACTTCTTTTTTAGCTTTTGCTTTCGCTTTTGTTTTAGACTGTGCCATGGCCGTAAACGAAATCATTAAAAGAAGAGCCAGCGCACATAGATTTATTTGGAGTTTCATGTTTGTAGATAAAGGGGTTCATGTATTAAAATAAAAAAGCTGTGTCAGAAGTTCGTCGGGCATATCATTCTGTCATTCAGAACTAAATGCCATGTTGATGTTACTTTTGACACAGCCTATCTTTGAATTATTTATGTGATCAGTCCAGAACTTTCACGCGGATATTGCGGAACCAAACGTCATCACCGTGATCCTGCATTCCGATAA
>OGJD01000034.1_pt1 | contig 142810 bp, 126 predicted proteins | sample 1571971 | NCBI WGS metagenome assembly OGJD01 (sample SAMEA2582117, study PRJEB24529) | metagenome | biome: Human gut stool | place: China | collected 2011
TGGGAAAAAGCGCATATCTGCGCAAACCTAAGTTACAGGCGTATCCGCCGATATTTAGTCTGACGCCTAAAGCGTCTGGAAGCACGTGACTTCAGTCATGTGAGGATATAATTCACTGTCATGTGTAAGTTGTGGTTCTTCTATAAAGGAGTCTTATTCTAACAATGAACCGGCCACAGAAACCATACAGCAACGAGTAATGTTAGAGCTTCTGCCGCAGGAACGGCGAGCCATATTCCAGTCAAACCAAATTTCAAAGGCAGTACAATCAGAAATAAAAGTAATAGTAGGAATGAACGCAAAAATGTGATCAGACCGGAGAAATATCCTTTTCCATATGCCATCATTCGAATTGCAGCAAAAATATTAATTCCTGAAAATAGAAAACCAAGTCCATAAACTCTCATTCCGGACACTGCAATAGGAAATACAGGGCTGGATGTATCTGCGAAACAGGATACAGCAACTGGAGTAAGAAAGTAGGTCAGTGCATAAATGACGATTGGAGCTACTGCGAAAAAGCGATGAGCATAGCTTTCCAGTTTTCGGCAAATTCTTATTTTTCGGTCGCCATACGCATAACTCAGAGATGGTGCTATGCCCATAGAAAAACCAAAGTAGACACCGATAAACAAAAACTGCAGATACATGATGATGGAAACTGCGGCGACACCGTCTTCACCGGCAAAGGAGAGTACAGTGCGGTTAAATACGATGGTTGTAACTGCAATAGCAAGTTGATTGACAAATTCGGATGCACCATTTATCATACAATGCATGGCTTCCCGCAAGGATAAGTTATGCAAGGTAAATGAAAGATACTTTTGTTTATGGATAAAATAATAAATTCCCATAGAAAATGACAATACCAGCCCAAGAATTGTTGCCAGTGCAGCACCGTAGATTCCCATTTGCATTTGTCCGACCAGAATATAGTCCAAAACGATATTCAAAATACCACCGGACAGTGCAGTTATAAAGCTATATGTGGGGGCACCGTCCACTCGGATAAAATATGTAAACAGTTCCTTACCGATTACGACGGGAGCTGCAAAAAGCCACCAACGTGCGTATGTTTTACACCCTGCAATTGTCACGGGGGTTGCACCGAGCATGGTCAGAATTGCTGAGAGATTCGTAAGAATCATCAGGGAAATGAGGCATCCAAGCAAAATAGCTGCAAAAGAACTGACAGAAAAGGAGCGGTCTGCTTCCTTTTTTCTGTTTCCTCCAATGTGCAAAGCTGTGATAGCGCTGCCGCCGGTAGCAAATACAAGTGCAATTCCGGTCAATACATTTACAATAGGATAAACAATGTTAATAGAAGCCAGTGCATTGGTTCCGACATATGTAGAAACAAAAATACCATCAATAATGGTATAGACTGTGTTAAATAATGATGTTAGATATGTCGGAACAATAAATTTTAATAGTTTTGTGAATTGAACTTCTTTTTCAGAAGCAAAAATTAAAGCATTTTCCATAAAAATTTCCTCCCTTGATGGAAGTATAAACCTTAAAGTAGCTTGAAGGTCAACGTGAAAAATAGTATAGTGGATAAATAGTAGTAAGTTTTAAAACCAGGAAGGGAAGAATCATGGATAAAAAATTTCAAATTGGAGAAATAGCCCGTTTTTTTGATATGCCAGCATCTACCTTTAGGTATTGGGAGGATAAGGGGATTTTACATCCCAGAAAGAAAATTGAAAATCAATATCGGGAATATGCAATTGAAGATTTAATGACCATTTCAGATGTCATTTTTTATAAAAATCTTGGGTTAGAGTTAAGGGAAATTCGTGGAATGGATGCCGCAACGCCTGAGCAGCATGGAAAATTATTTTCTGAGAAACTTTTAGAATTGGAACATCAACAAGAACTGCTTGCACGTCGGATGGAGAAATTACGCTATCATATGAAGGCGTTGAAGACATTGGAGAAATTGAAAACACAGGTATATCAAGAGTCTGATATTGATACAGCTTGCATTGTATCTTTTGACTTGATTGAAAGGGACAAGCTGCGTCAGTATATTGAAAATCCATATCTTTATTCACGGGTGCAGCATACACAAACACTTCCACAAGAACAACGTGGGCTTACTATACCGGCGGAAATGAGTTCATTATTTCCAAAATCCAGTATTCTTTGGCAAAAAAAGGCAAATCGGTATGTAACTTTTTTGCTTAGGGAAGAAGTGACAGAGGGATTTCCTAATAACCTGCACGAACACTTATTACGTATTCAGGAATCACACCGTACTGGTACAATCATCAGCCGCTTTTTGCTTTGTGCACAGGAAAACGGAAAGACATATGATTTCTATAAGACGTTTGTAGAAATCATATGAAAGAGCAACATTTATGGCAACTGTGAAAGCACTGACCGGTTACGAATGAGCTTTAAGAAGACCGAAATTCAAAGCAAGATGGAGAGTTTCGGTCTTTGAATTATTTATATAAATTTCTCCACTGTTTTGACGGTTCCTGTTTATCTCAATCATCACAGATCTGTGGCCAGTTGATTTTCCATTCAAAATATTCATCTCTGGTAATCTAGCTGGATTTCAGTTCTTCTTTTCTAATTGTCCATTCTTTCAAAAAATTATTAAGAATCCCATAATTAAACCATATGCCAACAGGTGGATGAGCAGGCCGACTATCGGAATTGTGGTAGCGTATAGAGGTATCGTTGCTGGAATTTGATTTTTCGTTAGGATAAGTCTCCAATTGAAAGAGATTAATCATTCCAGGATTAAATTCATCAATCCAGAACAAAATTTCCATTAGCTTAGAAGCATTCACCGTAGTTGGTTCATGGAGTGCCAGTGGGTTTACGTCCAGAATCTTAGCCATTTCTGTTACCAGATCTTTACGGGGGACCCGGTAGTTGGTTTCGTATTGGGCAAGACGGTTCGCACCCTGGCCCCAGCCAAGAGCTACACCGAGTTCTGCCTGTGTCATATTCCAGATAAGTTTCATGTGGAGAATGAGATGTCTAAAATGAATCTGCCAGAAACCGTACCTGCTGTGGTATAAACTATAAATTGTTGTCATAAAATGTGGTAAGAAAATCAGACGAATATTTTTTCACTCTGCAAACCCGAATGTTATATCATCACTTTGCTGCCAGATACTATAGACCTGATACAACATTGATCGGATTCCCTTCCATAAACTGCTTTATATTATCCGCCAGAATAGAAACCAACCGCTGTCTTGTCTCAAGTCCTTTCCATCCCATATGTGGCGTCAAAAGGATTTGATCCATAGTATAAAGAGGGCTGGCTTCTTCAGGTGGTTCAGTTTCCTGAACATCAAGTCCGGCTCCTGCAATCGTACCATTTTCCAATGCTTCTATAAGAGCAGCCTCATCAATAAGTGCACCTCTTGAAGTATTAATAATAAATGCTGAGGGCTTCATAAGTGATAAAGACTCTTTGTTTATCATATGTTTTGTACTTTCCGTCAATGGACAGTGCATGGAAACATAATCACTATTCTTGAGTAATTCCTCAAGCGATACATAGCGGATCCCCTTCTCATCTTCTCTTGGTGTCCTGGTATATACAAGTATGTTCATATCCAAAGCCTGTGCGATCTGGATAACTTTCCTGCCAATGTGTCCTGCACCTATAATACCAAGTGTTTTTCCATTTACCTCAACATGCGGAACCTGAAGATTTCTGGTAAAATTGTCATGATTTCCGCATGCCAGCATCTTCATCTGTACCTGCATTGCAGAACTCAGATTCAATATCATCATGATCGCAGTATGTGCCACACGTTCTGTGCTGTATGACGGAATATTGCAGACTGTAATCCCCTTCTTCCGTGTTGCTTCAAGATCAATGTTATTATATCCTGTACCTGCCTCGCAGATCAGTTTAACAGATTCCGGGAATTTCTGTATCATTTCTGCACTCACAGGCATCTCCTTTGTTACAATAATATTTGCACCCTGAATACGCTCTGACAGCTGCTGTTCTGTTGTATCATCATATACTGTAACATCAGAAGATAAAACGGAAAAATCCAGTTTCCCATCAAAATTCATTTTCTTTGCATTCAATACTACACATTTATCGTTCATACTATAAATTCCTCCTTTTAAATTAATTTAGGCTATCGGGATTGCACCTATTTATCAGTCGGCCATGATTTCCGAAGAGCCATATAGGATATTAAAAAGTTTGCAAACCAACCTGCCGGTACAACAAGCCAGACAAATACAATGCCAAAACGCGGTGCACAAATCAAAGCAACTGACAGGCGGATCGCCAGGTTCACCATATTTGCAATAAGGAACGGGCGCATGATTCCAAGACCACGAAGAACCCCATCGGTTGCCATTTTGATTCCCATAAAGATGAAGAAGTAACCGAGCCATCTCATATAACCCTCGGATACCTGATAAGCTAGGACAGTTCCATCTTTACCAAGGAATAGCGAGGAAATCTGAGTATGCAATGTTTCAATGACTATAAAAGCAAGAACTGCAAAACATACATCTAACACCAGTGCAGCGTGATATCCTTTTTTGATCCGTTCAATTTTCTTTGCACCAAGATTCTGGGAAACATATGGGGAAACCGCATTGCCAATGGATACAAAAATCAATGAAAAAACATTCTCTACCCGCATCGTCGCCGCATAACCCGCAAGTGCCTGTGTACCGAAAGGATTTACAACAGCCTGTACGATCATCATACCGATGGACACTGTAGACTGCTGAAGAACCGAAGGTACAGCAATTTGAAGCATGGAATATAACTCCTGCCTGTCAAACCAATCAAAGCGACTTTTATATCGACGCATCCGGCTAAGGAAAAGAAAAAGTGAAAACACCGCAGAAATCCCCTGTGCTATAAGAGTCGCAAGGGCTGCACCAAACACACCGAGACCAAGTCCGGCCACCATCCAAAGATCCATAAAAATATTTAAGATTGACGAGAATACCAGGAGTCCCAGTGGGATTTTTGATTCACCAATGGAAGTGAACATGTTGGAAAGAATGTTATACATAAACAAAAACGGAAAGCCCACGAAATAGACCCGCAGATATAACACTGCATCATTCAGTATATCGCCGGGGGTTTGTAATACCCTCATCATTGAGTAGGAAAAGCAAAAGCCAAAAATACCAAGGATTATGCTTAGAATTAAAAAGCTAAACAAGGACGTTGACACGATGGTCTTCATTTTTCTATACTCCCTGGCACCGAAATAGCGACTCACGAGCACACCGGCACCGACACCTGCCCCCAGTGCCACACAAATGAAAACATTGGTCAGCGCTGCGCAGGCCCCGACAGCTGCAAGTGCAGAGGAGCCAACAAATTGGCCGACGATGATAGAGTCAGCCATATTGTATATTTGCTGAAAAAAACTGCCCAAAATCATTGGCATTGCAAAAACCGTCAATGCTTTAAGAGGTGTATCGGTGATCAAATATTCATCTTTTGACATTATCATATTCCTCCACAGCCTTTATAATTTCACTCATTCTTTCCTTCACCGGAATTTATTTCATGTATTCAAAATGCAAGTTTTGAGTTACGTTACGAAACAATTATATGTAGTTACAGCTACTATGTCAAGCCAGCGTTTACTTTCAGCAACATAAATGATATGATATTTAAGAAAAATTACTATCCGGAGGATATTATTTTACAGGAGGGACACTTATGTACCTGAACGGTTTAGATGAACTGGATCAGAAGATCATCCAGTTGCTTATAGAAAATGCACGTATTTCTTACTCTGATATCGGTAAAGAAACCGGTATTTCCAGAGTGGCAGTAAAAGCCCGGATTCAGGCTCTGGAGAAAAAAGGCATAATTGAAGAATATACAACTATAATAAACCCTCAAAAGATCAGCGGTGCTGTTTCATGCTATTTTGAAATCGAGACAAAACCAGACCATCTGTCGCAGGTGACAGATATATTACATAATAATGATACCGTCACGCAGATTTACCGTGTCACAGGAAGAGACAAGCTGCATGTACATGCCGTTGCTTCATCAAGTGATGAAATGGAACACTTCCTGCACACAGTCATTGATACACTTCCCGGCGTTATCAGCTGCAGCTGCAATACAATCTTATCACGTATTAAAGATATTAAAGGATTACGGCTATAGAAGCCTGCATAAAAGACAAGATAAGGTGCTTATCAGCAAGTGTAAGCATAATTAATTTTCGCTGTAGTAGTTATTGACCTCTTGAGAAAGAGGATTGATGACGAAGCGTTTATTCAGCTTATATGGAAATTCCTAAAGGCAGGATATAAGCGAAAATGACTTTTGTGGAAACGAAAGTATCTTTATTTTTTTATGTGTATGCTTCCTGTTGTGGAAATGAATGCTTGCAAAGTTGATAACTAATATTTTTTCATTATTACAGGTACAATAAGAACACGTAATAGCGGAAATGAGGTATAGTTATATCCGTACACCGATGAATGCATTACTTGGGTATAACCAGCTGATGAAAAAAGAACTGACAGATCCAAAACTGCTTCATTATCAGAGGGCGGTCGAACAGTCTGGGAATCTTTTGCTGGTAATTATCAATAATGTACTCGATATGGCTCGTATTGAAAGTGGCAGAGTGGAACTGGATGAAAGCTATGCCCGGATTGATCAGACAGTGGATGAGATAAAAAGTGTATTTGAACCTCAGGCTGATCAAAAAGGACTGAACCTTATATTTGAAACACAGGTGGAGCATCAGCATGTCCTGTGTGATATTACAAAAACAAAACAGATTCAGGTGAACCTGATCAGTAATGCAGTCAAATATACGCCGGCAGGAGGAACCGTTACGGTCACTGTTCAGGAGATTCCATGTGAACAAGAGAATTCTGTAAAAATTCAGATAGAGGTTCGTGATACAGGAATCGGAATGAGCAAAGAATTTCTGCCAACTCTGTTTGATTCTTTCTCAAGGGAGAGGAATACGACCGTTGGTAAAGTTGCAGGTACAGGTCTTGGGATGGCAATTGTAAAAAAATATGTTGATCTGATGGGCGGCAGCATAGACGTGAAAAGCGAACTGGGAAAAGGAACTGTGTTTACACTTATCCTGATACAAAAAAAAGCGGATGAGAACTATTACGGGCAGAAAGCATCAAAAACAGATGCCGCTGATATGGAAAGCAGTTTACGCGGAAAACATATTTTACTGGCAGAGGATAATGAGCTGAACGCAGAAATTGCAATTGCAATACTTGAAGAAACAGGGCTTATTATTGACCGGGTGGAAGATGGCATACAGTGTGTGGACAGGATAGAGCAGATGCCGGCCGGAACTTATGATATGATTTTGATGGATATCCAGATGCCGAATATGGACGGCTATGAGGCAACCAAATGTATCAGACATTTACAGGATATAAAAAAGGCAGAGATTCCGATTATTGCCATGACAGCAAATGCTTTTCAGGAGGATGCTGAAAAGTGTATTGCTGTTGGAATGAATGCACATCTGGCAAAACCTTTGGATATTAAGAAGGTGGAGCAGACTATCTGTAAACAGGTAAGAGATGCAAAAATGAAAAATAGAATATAGGATAGACGTATAAAAATGGAGCATATTAGTTTATGCTCTGTTTTTTGATTTCAATCATGAAGAATCATTTTTTATATTCTTTAACATCATATGCTTGGTACCAGAATGGAGTAGGTTGAGCCTGGCTTCCTTTGCAGCATTGGTAAGGGATATCCTGCCAGGCAAGATCAAATTCTCCGTCTGTCCTGACTTTCTGGATGTAAAGAATTTCCGGTACAATATCTTCATCTGTTGCATAAATCCTGTACATCGCGAAGCGTGTTACTGGGCACGGAGTAAACAGTAACCAAATAATTTCCACATATCTTAAATACGCATTGAGAAATTGCAACAGCTACAGTATAATAAAATGAACTGCACAGTAACGTGTCAGTATAGAGGAAAATCAAGTTATGGAGTAGAAAAATGAAGGAATGTATCAACGAAACAATTATGGAAAAGTATGAATTCCGTAATATCAGACCAGAGGAGACAGATCAGGTGGTCAAAATCGAGCAGATCTGTTTTCCGCCAAATGAAGCATGGAAGGTGACAAAAAAGTGAATGCACTTGAAACACTAAAAACTTATTTTGGATATGACACATTCAGAGAAGGACAGGAGAAAATTGTAGAGGCTATCCTGACGAACAGAGATGTCCTTGCAATTATGCCAACAGGAGCAGGTAAATCCATCTGTTATCAGATTCCGGCACTGATACTTCCGGGCATCACGCTTGTGATTTCACCGCTGATCTCATTGATGCAGGATCAGGTAAAGGCGCTAAACGATGCAGGAATTCATGCAGCATTTATCAATTCTTCGCTTACAGAAAACCAGATTAGTAAAGCTTTGTATCTTGCAGCAAGTGGAAGATATAAAATTATCTATGTGGCTCCGGAGCGCCTGGAGAACTATGAATTTCTGGAGTTTGCCAGAAATGTAGAGATTTCCATGGTGACGGTGGATGAAGCACATTGCATTTCTCAGTGGGGGCAGGACTTCCGGCCCAGCTATCTGAAAATCGTTGAGTTCATAAAAAATCTTCCCAAACGACCTATCGTCAGTGCTTTTACCGCAACAGCGACAGAAGAAGTAAAGAATGATATTCTCTGCACACTGAGTCTCGAAGATCCTGAAGTGGTGATCACAGGATTTGATAGAAAGAATTTATATTACAGTGTTGAAAACATCCGCAGAAAAGACGAATTCATCATGGAGTACATAGAGAAACATCCAACAGAAAGTGGAATCATCTATTGCGCTACAAGAAAAAATGTGGACAATCTGTTTGAACTGCTTTTTAAAAGAGGAGTTCCTGTCACCAGATATCATGCCGGGCTTACCAATGAAACCAGGAAGAAGAATCAGGATGATTTTATCTATGACAGAACCCCTGTTATCATTGCGACGAATGCTTTCGGAATGGGAATTGACAAATCTAATGTGCGTTATGTGATTCATTACAATATGCCTCAGAGTATGGAGAATTATTACCAGGAAGCAGGACGTGCAGGCCGTGACGGAGAGAATTCGCAGTGTATTCTGCTTTTTTCATTGCAGGATGTCATGATTGACAGAATGCTTCTGGATAATAAAGATTTTTCTGATGTAGATGAGGAAGATGAGTATCTGATCAGACAGAGGGATATACGCCGGCTTCAGACGATGGAAGGGTATTGCAAGACAACCGGATGTCTGAGAAATTATATTCTGGAATATTTTGGAGAAAAGACTTCAGGTCCGTGCGATAACTGTGGAAATTGTCACAGAGAGTATCACGAAGTGGACATGACAGCAGAGGCAAAGTGGGTAGTCAATTGTGTCGCAGAGACCAGGGGGCGCTATGGATTGACAATAGTTCTCGGAACATTGATGGGGGCTAAAAGAGCCAGATTACGGGAACTTAGAACGGATCAATATAAATCTTATGGTGCTTTGAGCGGGCATAGCGAAGCAGAACTTAGGACACTAATCAGCCAGATGACAGAAATGGGTTATCTGTATCAGACACAGGAGAAATACAGTGTACTGAAACTTGGCAATATTACTCCGCTGAAAGATGCAAATACCCGCGTGATTATGCGTACATATGAAGAAAAAGAACCAGATAAGAAGAAAAAAATACAGAAAGCAGTACGAAAACGAAGCACAGATGCACTTACTTCTGCTGGCTACGATTTGTTTGAAGTACTGCGAAAATTGCGATTGGAAATTGCAAAAGAGGAATCCATGCCACCGTATATTATTTTCAGTGATAAAACATTAATTGATATGTGTGTGAAAAAGCCTTCTGATGAAGAAGAGATGTTGAACGTTTCAGGAGTGGGAGCGAATAAATTGAAAAAATACGGGCAGAGATTTTTAGAAGAAATTCAGAAATTTTGCACGGAGCGACCAGGAGTCACTTTGAGTATGACTGAAGAAGGAGAAGAGTGAAGAAACATGAGAAAAACGGAAGTATATAGAGTATTACGACAGGATATTATGCTTTTTCTTCAAAAATTTACAGAGCATTGAACAGTTAATCAAAAACTAGCAGCAGTGCCTGAAAATTAAAAATGTAATTTATAAAAAACTAAATAACCAGATATATAGCGAGACAGTAAAGTTGGTAAAATAGCGGCTTTACTGTTTTTTTGAAAAAATTTACCAATTTGTACTTGAAAACCAGATTAAAATAGTATAGAATAAAGCCAGAAACAAAGAGATGGATATTATAAAGATTTACAGAGCAAAATATATTATAAAAAAGTGAGGGCGTACAATGAAGATTACAGATACGATCAAGTATGTAGGTGTTAATGACCATCAGGTAGATTTATTCGAAGGACAGTATGCTGTACCGAATGGAATGGCATACAATTCCTATGTGATTCTCGATGAAAAAGTGGCAGTTATGGATACAGTAGATGCTAATTTCAAACATGAATGGCTGGACAATCTGGAGCAGGTACTGAATGGACGTAAACCGGATTATCTGATCGTTCAGCACATGGAACCGGATCACGCTGCAAATGTAGCAAATTTCCTGGAAGTATATCCTGGCACAACAGTAGTTGCCAATGCGAAAACATTTGTGATGATCAAGAATTTCTTCGGGTTAGATCTGGAAGGTCAGAAGCTGGAAGTAGAGAATGGTTCTACACTCAGCCTTGGAAATCATAACCTTACCTTTGTATTTGCGCCAATGGTACACTGGCCGGAAGTAATGGTAACCTATGACAGTACTGATAAAGTTCTGTTTTCCGCAGATGGATTTGGTAAATTCGGTGCGCTGGATGTAGAAGAAGACTGGGATGACGAAGCGAGAAGATATTTTATCGGTATCGTTGGTAAATATGGAGCACAGGTACAGAGACTTCTGAAAGTGGCAGCAACTCTGGATATTCAGGTAGTTTGTCCATTACACGGTCCTGTACTGACTGAGAATCTGGGTCATTATATCGGACTTTATGATACATGGTCTTCCTACACACCTGAGGAAGAAGGAATTGTAGTTGCCTATACTTCTGTATATGGACATACGAAAGATGCAGTTAATCAGTTTGTCCAGAAATTAAAAAGTAAAGGCTGCCCGAAAGTGGTTGTCTATGACCTTGCAAGAGATGATATGTCCCAGGCAATCAGCGATGCTTTCCGCTACAGTAAACTGGTGCTTGCAACAACTACCTATAATGCTGGAATCTATCCGTTTATGAATGACTTTATCACACGTCTGGTAGAGCATAATTTCCAGAACCGCACAGTAGGTCTGATTGAAAATGGTTCCTGGGCACCTTTGGCGGCAAAAGTAATGAAAGGTATGCTTTCCGAATGCAAAAAGATTAACTGGCTGGATACTACAGTGAAGATTATGTCTGCGGTAGATCAGGAAAACAGAGATCAGATGGAGGCAATGGCTTCTGAACTCTGCCAGGAATATATTGCAAAGAATGATGAACTGGCAAATAAGAATGATATGACTGCGTTATTCCGTATTGGATATGGATTATATGTGGTGACATCTAATGATGGAAAGAAAGATAACGGGCTGATCGTAAATACTGTTACCCAGCTGACAGATTCACCTTTCAGGGTTGCAGTTAACATCAATAAGACGAATTATTCCCATCATGTTATCAAACAGACAGGTGTGCTGAATGTAAACTGTCTCTCTGTAGAAGCACCATTTTCAGTATTTGAGCAGTTTGGATTCCAGAGTGGAAGAAGTGCGGATAAATTTGCCGGACAGAAAGTAAACCGTTCTGACAACGGTCTGGTATTTCTTGATAAATACATTAACGCATTTATGTCCTTGAAAGTAGAACAGTATGTAGATCTTGGAACACATGGAATGTTCATCTGCAGCGTAACAGAGGCCAGAGTAGTCAGTGATCAGGAGACAATGAGCTATACTTACTATCAGAAGAACGTAAAACCAAAACCAGAGACAGAAGGCAAGAAAGGCTTTGTATGTAAAGTCTGCGGATATATCTACGAAGGCGACGAACTTCCGGAAGATTACATCTGCCCACTGTGCAAACATGGCGCAGTGGATTTCGAGCCGATTGGGTGATGTTAAGGAAAATAACGGAAATGATAGAAAACAGGCGGTGTAAAAACCGTCTGTTTTTGTATCAATGGAGATAATAAGTTAATATTTCAACTTGATAAACTGTTAAAGCCTGCTAAAATAGAAGAAAAATAAAATTTACAGAGATAACATTGTGAACAGGAAGGCAGGGTGAATACATATGATAACATTAAATGATTACTTATATTCCGGAGATACCGTATTAAAGATATTGCAGAATTATATAGAAGATCTGCGAAAAGATGCAAAGAAAAATCATAATGAAATTGATCTGATCCACTGTAACTTCCTGATCCAGATCAAGGAATTACTGGAACATAACGATTTCCTCACAGCCCAGTCACAGAAAATCAGAGAGTTTTATAAATATATGACAAAAGAGTATCCATTTCTGGCATTCACAGTAAAAGGAAGAATTAAATCATTGATTCGTGCTGAGGAGAAATTTAACGGGTATATAGTAGAGTACATTTATGACTATTACAGCAAACACGGAACTTATCCTCCAATTGCAGAGCTGAAGAACCGTTTAAGCTGCTTTCGGGACCTGATTGCTTATCGTATCGTGATCTCCCTGCCGAAATGCCACCTGGCACCGGGACAGGATAGGGGTACAGAAGAATTGAAATATTTGTATGATATTGCAAATAAACTTCCGGGATTTCTTGAAGAAAGAGGTTTCACCGCAGAACCGGCGAACGGAGTAAAGTTAAGCCATTCCCCGTTACTGGATGACGTCGCGAAACCATATTACAGAGACTATATTTCAGAGAAAAAAGAGTCCGACTACCAGTCCTTACATATCACATTTTATGACAACAGTTCCCGCTCTTTCCTTGAAGTGCAGATCCGGACAAAAGATATGGATGATGTGGCAGAAATCGGCACGGCAAACCATCTGGGATATGAAAAAAAACAGGAAAGCGAACGCGCAAGAAGAGACGCAATCCCACAGGGAGAGAGCGTCTGTTTCGACGAAGCCTACGAAAGAGGAATGCGCTTGTTAAACCTGGATCTCACACAGTTGGATGTGAATATGTTTGCAGCAGTAAGTAATAGTTTGATTAACGACGGGTGCGGGTTATACAGAGGCCGTCTGATTTTACCGTATGAACATCTGTCCAGATTTCAGAATGATCTGATTGACTGATAAGGGAGGTTTTTGTGCGAGGACGATATATGGATTACTGATAGTGAAGTATTGGGTTAAAGATTTATGTTGGAAAATATGAGCTGGATGATAAATGTGGTATAGGTAAACTTTTATTAGATTATATCAAGAACAAAAATGTTAGATTACGATTAAATGTATACCAGAAGAATACCAGAGCTCTCTCGTTTTATCAAAGAGAAGGGTTCGATATCCAGTGTGAAAGATTAGATGATGTTACTGGTGAAAAAGAATACACAATGTTGTGGCAACAGAAGTAGAAAGCGGATTTTGGGGGAGAATTTTATATGGAATTTAAAAATAAAGTAGTTATTGTGACGGGAGGCGCGCAGGGCATTGGAAAGACTATTGCAGAGGAATTTCAGAAGCAAGGAGCCCTTGTCTGTAGCATTGATAAGCAGCCTGGAGTTTACTTTACCGGTGATCTTGCACAGCAGGATACATTGGAAGAATTTGCTCAAAAGGTGATTACTGAATATGGTCATGTGGATTATCTTATCAACAACGCATTACCTTTGATGAAAGGAATTGATAACTGCTCTTATGAAGAATTTAATTATGCATTAAAAGTAGGTGTTACAGCACCATTTTATCTGACCAAACTGTTTCAGCCATATTTTTCTGAAGGAGCTGTCATTGTCAATATTTCGTCTTCCCGTGACCGCATGAGTCAGCCTCAAACAGAAAGTTACACCGCAGCAAAAGGCGGAATTTCAGCATTAACTCATGCGTTGGCAGTCAGCCTTGCAGGAAGAGTACGAGTCAATTCAATCTCTCCGGGATGGATAGATACTGACTTTACCGAATATACAGGAGCAGATGCAGTGCAGCAGCCGGTTCATCGTGTGGGAAATCCCATGGATATTGCCAACATGGTACTGTTTCTTTGCTCTGAAAAAGCAGGCTTTATCACAGGTGAAAACATCTGTATTGACGGTGGTATGACAAAACAAATGATTTATCATGGTGATTGTGGGTGGAGATTTGACATATAAGTCACGTATTAGAAACACAGAATATACAAAAGGAGAAGAACTATGAAATTTAAGATGATTCACGAAAACTACAATGTATCAGACCTGGACCGATCTATCAAATTTTACAACGAGGCCCTTGATCTGCACGAAGTGAGAAGAAAGACTACCGATGATTTTATTATTGTGTATCTGAGTAACGATGTAAGTGATTTTGAGTTGGAACTTACCTGGCTTAAAGATCATCCACAGCCGTATAATCTGGGTGAATGCGAATTCCACTTGGCATTCAAGGCAGAGGATTATGAGGCAGCGCACAAGAAGCACGAAGAGATGGGGTGCATTTGCTTCGAAAATGAAGCGATGGGAATCTATTTCATTGTAGATCCAGATGGATACTGGCTTGAGATTCTGCCGTAAAGCTGGTTGAGAAATCGAAAAAAATTTGCAACCCTGGCATTCTGGCCGTTTGGAAAGCAGTTTTTCAAGATGGCAAGACTTTCTTTCATGCCATTTGGTGCCAGTGTGATAGTATAGAATACAAAATTTAATGTAGCGATGATTGTAAGATATAATGTGGATAGAAAAGTATATTTATATGATATGGTGAATATAAAAAAAGAAACGAATATATTTTGGAAATCATTTTACAATTAAATGAGTAACTTCAATGAAAAGCCAGCCCAGCTATTCATCGGAAAGACTATAGAAAAGCCTGGTTCAGATACACTGATTAATTTCAGTGCGTCCGAACCTGTTTTTTTGTTCCATTTGCAACGCTCGCTTCCAGGAGATTTCAATGACAAACCTTCTCTCATAAGGTATAATACTAAGCAGAGCATTTTGTTTTGCTCATCATGAAATGAGAGGGAGTTCTATTTCAATGGATGTGAATGTGATCAATGAATTGCAAAACGGCCTAAGTGCCGCATATATAAATGGTTCCGTGGCGGCGAATCTGGCATATAAGCCAGCATTTGTATCGAACAATCCGGAAGAGGGGAAGAAGGTTATTTCATCCGTAGAGGATGAATTACTGCGCTGCGATGAGTTTCAGATCAGTGTTGCATTTATCACAATGGGTGGTGTGACACCTCTTCTGCAGACATTAAAAGAGCTTGAGAAAAAGAGCATTAAAGGACAGATTCTTACAACAAATTATCTGAACTTTAGTGAACCGAGAGCACTTGAAAAACTTAATAGCTTGAAAAATGTTACTTTGAAAATGTATGACGTGGAAGCGGCCGGAAATGGTTTCCATACGAAGGGATATATTTTTAAAAAAGAAGAGATTTATCGGATCATCATCGGAAGCTCTAATATGACAAGTGCGGCGCTGACGGTAAATAAAGAGTGGAATACAAAACTGATTTCTACGGAAAATGGTGAGGTTGCGGAAGAAATCGTAGAAGAGTTCCAGAGGTTATGGAATAGTGAGTACGCTTTACCATATGATGATTTTTATGAAGTCTACAAAGAACGCTACAATATCATAAAACATCAGCGGGAAATCGCAAAAAGCGAAGAAATCCCGTCACTGGAAAAATATAGATTAAAGCCAAACTCCATGCAGGAGAGATTTATTGCGAACTTGCGAAAGATTCTGGAGCAGGGAGAAGAGCGGGCATTGCTGATCTCCGCGACTGGAACAGGAAAGACCTATGCATCCGCATTTGCTATGCGTGAGCTTGGTTTCAAAAGAGTGTTATTTCTGGTTCATCGTGTAACACTTGCTAAGCAGGCTAAAAAATCTTTTGAAAAAGTTTTTGATAAGAAAGTGACAATGGGCTTGGTGGGAGCAGGCTTCTATGAATATGAGAAGGATTATGTTTTTGCAACAGTAGAGACTTTGAACAGAGACGCACATTTGTTTCGGTATCAGCCAAATGCCTTTGATTGCATTATTTTGGATGAGGCTCACCACAGTTCTAACAATATTTACACCAAGGTCATTAATTATTTCAATCCGAAACTGTTTTTGGGTATGACTGCGACACCGGATAAAAGAGATGATAATCAGGAAGGCAAAAATATATATGAGATTTTCCATTATCAAATCGCTCATGAAATCCGTTTACAGCAGGCAATGGAAGATAATCTTCTTTGTCCGTTTCATTATTTTGGTATCAGTGAGGTTATTTCCCTGGATGATAAAACATTGCAGGCTGCGAAGTTGACAGATGAGGAATTCAATCAGCTTACCAGTGATGAGAGAGTGAGGCATGTGATCGAACAGTCGGAATATTATGGCTACAGTGGCGATCGTGTAAGGGGACTTATTTTTTGCAGTCGTGTTAAGGAGTGCGAAGAATTATCAAGAAAGTTTAATGCTCTGGGATACCGTACAATTGCTCTTAGTGGTGCTGATAATGAAGAAAAACGGCAGGAAGCATTCGAGAGACTGGCAATGGATGAAGCAGATGCAACGGAAGAAATGCAGCCCTTGGATTATATTTTTTCGCGAGATATATTAAATGAAGGTGTGGATATCGTTGAGGTGAATCAAGTCATTATGCTTAGACCAACGCAGTCTCCCATTGTATTTATTCAGCAGTTGGGACGAGGACTTAGAAAGGCACCAGGGAAAGAATATGTTGTTATTTTGGATTTTATTGGAAATTATAATAATAACTTTATGATTCCGGTAGCTTTATCAGGAGACCGTTCTTATAACGCTGATGTAATCCGTAAATATGTAATCAGTGGAAATAGTACAATACCAGGGGCTTCAACTGTTCATTTTGATGAGATTTCCAAAGATAAGATATTTAAGTCCATCGATAAAATCAAAGGGATGAAAACTCTGATCAAAGAAAGCTATGTTTCTCTGAAGAATCGGTTAGGACGGGTTCCGCTTCTGTATGATTTCTATGAAAATCAGGAAATTGATCCACTGGTAATTGTTAGAGAATATAAAACATATTATGCTTTTGTGCAGGCAATGGAAAAGGATAAATACAAGAATAGCCTAAACGAACAGGAGAAATTAACACTGGAGTATTTGTCCAAAACAATTCTCTCAGGAGTACGCCCTGATGAGCTTGCAATATTAAGTCAATTGCTTTACAGAGATCATATAGGGGTTGCAGATTTTATAAAAGAATACCAAAAGACCTATGGAATTAAAATCAGCACATCACAGGTAAATGAAGCCATTCAGGTGCTGCAAGGACATTTCGTGAGTAAAGAAGCAGAATATCAGAAATTTCGTCAGATTGATATTCTGGAAAATGATCAATCAGGAATGATCCGAAGACTGCAAAGTTATACAGAAAGACTTGCACATATTCAGTTCTACAGACAGGTGGAAGATATTATAAAGGTCGGTATTGCCAGATATAAGGATAAGTATTTTCCGGGGCGAATTGTGGATAGTCCGTTTGTATTATACGAAAAATATTCCAGAAGAGATGTAGGCCTTCTTATGAACTGTGGCAAGGATTTGTCCTCTATTATGTATGGTATGAAAAGAATTGAAGATGATGTTTTCATTTTTATTACATATCACAAAGAAGAAAGTCAGGATGAAAAAAACTATGTAGATGGAAAACCTGATTATGCGGATGCTTTTGAGGATGATCTGATTTTTAAGTGGGACTCTCAGATTGGGAAAGGCTTGGATAGTTCATATATGAAAGATGTACTTGAAGCTGAAAGAAAGCACTTGCTTGTGAAAAAGTCAGATGCGGAAACAAGCTTTTATTACATGGGACAATTCACTGTGGTGGAAGCCAGAAATGCCCGGAAAGAAGATAATCGCGGACGTATGCAGCCGATCACGAAAGTAACGATGAAAATGCATCATCCAGTGAGAGAAGATTTATTACGGTATTTACAGTCAAATATTACAGCATAAATGATTTGAGGTACGAAACAAATGAAGACAATAAAAGTAGTTGCAGCAGTGATCTGCGACAATATGAAAGAAAAGAATAAAATTTTTGCAACGGCTCGTGGTTATGGTGAGCTGAAAGGCGGCTGGGAATTTCCAGGAGGAAAAATCGAAGCAGGTGAAACACCTCAGGAAGCATTAAAGCGAGAAATCATGGAAGAACTGGATACAGAAATTAAAGTAGGGGATTTAATTGACACTATAGAGTATGACTATCCTACCTTTCACCTTTCCATGGATTGCTTCTGGGCAGAGGTTACAGCCGGTCACCTGGAACTAAAAGAAGCGGAAGCTGCAAAATGGCTTACAAAGGATCAACTGGACAGCGTTGCCTGGCTACCGGCAGATGTCACTTTGATAGAGAAAATTCGAAGGAACATGGAGAACTGATTTTAAATATTATTTTCAGAGGAATAGCTATGATATACACAGTAAAACGAATTGATGAAGACCTGGACTTCGGTTGTGAAGAGCGACCGAAAGGCGTGCCAGTCATGGCAATAGTGACGCTTACGAATTCTTCAGGAGAAGAAATAAAGATAAAAGCAGAGGATGCCATGCTCTATGAATGTAACATTAATGAAGGGGACAAGGTTTGCCTTGATGTGAATAACAAGTTGGAAAAAATGGCACTTCCGAATTGATGGGAGTGCCGTTAAATGTTATTGATTATCGTTGTTTTTGGAAAGCTGTTTCTGCAATGCAGAAAGCTGAATATCTGGAGAAGGAAACCGTTTTATGAAACATATAAGGACAGGCCAGAGCTTTCAACGCTGTTGAGAGAAAATACATGGTCAAATAATATGCATATTATTTCAAAAACTAAAAGCTATGAAGAAAAAGAATTCTATCTAAAACTGGCTTCTAAGGAGAAATATAAGGCAAAAGAGCTGGCACGACAGATTGACAACATAGCATATATCTGGTACTATTAAATAACGCAATGCGTTAATTTGGCGGGAGAGTTTTATCATGAGTAGAGGAAAAGAAGTAAAAGAATTAAGAGAAAAAATGGGAATGAACAGACGTGAATTCAGTGACTACTATGGTATTCCGTATCGTACCGTTCAAGATTGGGAAGCAGAAAGAAGAGAACTTCCAGATTATCTGTTACGTTTATTAAAGTATAGAGCAGAAATAGAATGTCGAATCGAAAGAGCAGGTAAATAGAATAATTTAACTAATGACTTTTTATTACCAGTTACGATATAATGTTTTATTTTTTGTTTCTGACATAACGCAATGCGTATATTTGAATAAAGCAGAAGGAGGTAAAAGTGGAAAGAAAAGTAAATGTAATCGAGGATATAGATGGAAAGAAAACGGTATTTATTCATGACATCATATTTAAAGGGAAAAGATCTGTAAAATGGGAGGATGTTGAAAAATATCTAAAACAATATGTAGGAGATATCTACACAATTGATGATAGCAATGATGCAGTTTATATTGGAACAGATTTACCGGATGAGTATACTCATTCAAATTATACACATATTTTAAAAGGAGCAAATGCGAAGGCAAAAGCTAATGCCGCACAGGGATTACCAGAATTGATTGAAATTGCAGCTGGAAAGAAATTTACTGAAAATTATAAAGAAAAACATACTATAGATGCAATGTATGGCTGGTATCGTTACGAGTCAAGATTTGCTTTGCCAGTGTTTGATGAAGTTGGGGAAATTGAAAGATATAATGTTTTTAATGTAATGATGGTTATTCGACATGCAAAAGATGGTAAAATGTATCTATATGATATAATGAACATAAAAAAAGAAACGAGCACCCTTTTCCAGTCCGAAGACATTACTCAGTAAAAAACCCATTTCTTAGTTATGATTGTACCCCCATAGTAGCAAAAAGTCAATAAAAAGAAACGAATACATTTTGGATTTTGGAAATTATTTCACAATTAAATAAGGCACTACAATGAAAAGCCAGCCCAGCTATTCATAGGAAAGACCATAGAAAAGCCAGGTTCAGATAGTCAGATTGCAGAGGTGAAGTCATATATATCCAGCGTATTTAAGAAAAAAAACTTTCTTTGAGTTAAAAAACTTTCAGTTGATGTCAGAGCAGGGATATCCTAAGAATCAGACAATCTGCATTTATATATGGAAAGATAAGAATGAGCAGTTATTCTGGCAGACTGGTATTTATAATCAGAAACTGAAACAATTCTCAGTTCGTTATGGAACAACGGTGTATGCAATTAATGAAGATAAAGTAATTGCCTTGAAAAAGATGAATGCAGATGCTGTAGCATTAGAGATGATGGACCCTCAGGAATCAGAAACAGTAATCAAAAGCGAGGGATAAAATGGGAAAAAAACAAATATTTTTGCAGGGACAGGTGATTGTGCAGAATGATAAGGATGTTTTACAGGAAAGATGCACTACAGGGGTTATATCTATGTTATACTTGAGTGGTATTGAAAGTGAAAAACTTACCAAAAGCTACATAACAATATGAATAATTCTTAAAGGTTGACACTTGAGGAGGACTATGAAAATTATGGAAATATCAAAAGCTGATTGGAAGTTATATCGTGAGCGTGTTTCAGACTGGCAGGAACATTATATGGAGCAGCTCACCAAGGAATATGTCGAATTGCTTACATCCCCGGGAAATGCTTCGGATCATTTTTGGAAACTTGAAAAGCGAATAAAACAGGATAAGAAACATTCAGGTGTTTTGATCGAACTTCGTAAGTCGACAGCATTATGGGATATTGCGTATTTTGTCAGAGATAAGGTAATAACGATGAATGAGCTTGAAGGATTTAGTGAGGACTTGATTAATGCTGTAAAATTAATTTTGAGTCGATGAGAAAGATTTCCGGTCAGGATAAATAAGAATTAGAAATAAAATACAGGAGAAAATAAATGGTAAAGCAAATAGTAAGAGACATTTTCTTTTTAGGCCAGCCATCCGAGCCGGCCACAAAAGCAGATATCCAGATTGGAAAGGATCTCCAGGACACACTGCAGGCGAACCGAGAACGGTGTGTTGGTATGGCTGCCAATATGATTGGTGTAAAGAAGAATATCATTGTTGTGAATATGGGATTCATAGATGTAGTGATGTTTAATCCGGTGATTGTTTCAAAGCATGATATGTATGAGACAGAAGAAGGCTGTCTGTCCTTGGATGGTGTTCGTAAGACGACCAGATACCAGGAAATAGAAATAGAGTATTATGATTTCAACTGGAAAAAACAGCGCCAGAAATTGTCCGGATGGACAGCGCAGATCTGCCAGCATGAGATTGATCATTTGTCCGGAAAGATTATATAACATGGAAATAGATGTGTTATGAGGTGATAAAAAATTGTATTTTGAGAGGAGGTTCTTATAAATGCTGAACATTATTTATGGAGATGTGAAAAACAGTATTTATAATACAAATGTTTATTTTAAAAACAGTTATGAACCAGAATGGCTTGATGTAGAACTGGCGAAAAAGATGATTAAAGATATTGATGATTCAGAAGTATTGAGTGGTGAATGCATTAACAGTCCGGTGTTAGGACAGATTCCTCCTGAAAGACTGTCAGGAGGAGTGAAAACGTTGTTGCTGATTTTAAATGAACCGGATCGGATTTTCAATGCCTCGACCTGTGGCGATAACTGTGCAAAATGGATATTGGAAATAGGCAGGATTAAAGATGTTACCATTAATCTCAGACATATGATGAGTTTTGGAAAAGACACAAAATTTGAGATAAAAGTCCAAAATGGAGGAGAAACGGTCCATTCAATGAAGGAACTTGTTCCTATAGCAAATAAGTATTTAAATGAAATGAAACAGGAGTAGTGATTATGAAAGGTTCACATAGAATCATTGTAGAATCCAGAAGAATATATAGACAGTAAAGAGTATGTCAGTTGGGAACGATATTTTACAGATTTATTGATAGAAAGTACCAGTAAGAATTTTATATGGGCATATTCGAAGAAAAGGCTTACAAAGGCGTACTTCGCTCCGAGAATAGTGAATGCGGTAAAAACAATTATGAAATTGGTAGACTGGAAAAAATTATTCTGAAAAGTCAGAAAAAAGCTTTTCTATTATCGTATTACATGATATACTGAATACCGAAATGAATGATATGCAAAATAGGATTTTATGCGTCAAGTGTTCGGTGAATGGGGAGTTGTCACTGAAACGAAAAGTGCGTCTTACGGTATATTATCCGCACCCGTTGCAAACAATATAAGAGGATATCTCATATTGTGTTAGGGAATGTTTTCGACATACATTCTATCACAATTGGAGATATCCTTTTTTTACTGAATATCCACTTGAGTGTGTTCAAAAGGATAATCTCCATTCAAAAAATACAAAGGAGGTTATTTTTTAATGGTTGACAAACTGAAAATTGAGCAGGCAGTCCGTCTGCTTCTGGAAGGTATCGGTGAAGATATCACGCGGGAAGGTCTGATCGATACTCCTGACAGGATTGCCCGTATGTGTGAAGAAATTTACGGAGGTCTTGGCCATGAAGCGGACCAGCACCTGTTGAAGCAGTTTCCTGTAGAGAATAATGAAATCGTACTGGAAAAAGACATCACCTTTTACTCCATGTGTGAGCATCACCTGATGCCTTTTTATGGAAAAGCTCATCTTGCATACATCCCCAACGGCAAAGTTACCGGTTTAAGTAAACTGGCACGTACAGTAGAGGTTTATTCCAGAAGACCACAGATTCAGGAACGCCTTACTGTTCAGATTGCAGATGCTTTAGAGCGTACTCTGGATCCAAAAGGAATTATGGTAATGCTGGAAGCGGAACATACCTGTATGACCATGCGCGGAATAAAAAAACCGGGCAGCAAAACAATCACTACTGTAACCCGTGGTGCATTTACAGAAGATAAGGAACTGCAGAAAATGTTCCTTTCTATGGTAAAAGGATGAATAACAATTTTTTAGATATGGACCGTGTCAATCAGATCTGGGGGCACCCGGTTTATCAGGAACATTATAAAAAAATACAGGAACTTGAGAGTGAACGGAGCTTTTGCCGTCATACTCCTGAACATTTTCTGGATGTTGCACGGCTGATGTACATTTATGCACTGGAGGAACATCTGGAGCTGCCTAAAGAGCTTATCTATGCAGCAGCACTTCTTCATGATATCGGACGTGCACAGCAATATCAGCACAACATTCCCCATGATATTGCAGGAGTAGAAATCGCACGGGAAATTCTGACAGATCTGCACTTTGCAGAACAGGAAAAAGAACTGATTCTGTATTCCATTGGACATCACCGAAAGGGAGATTCCTGCAGTATGCTGGCAGCACTTCTTTATAAAGCGGATAAGCAGTCCAGAAATTGTTTTTTATGTTCCGCAGCTTCTGAATGCTATTGGTCTGATGATAAAAAAAATATGAAAATTGAATACTGATCTTCTTTATAAGCACAAAAGAAAGGATGGGCTCTGCTCATGAAAATTGGAAACCGTTTTTTTGATACTAAGAATCATACTTACATAATGGGAATCTTAAATGTTACCCCTGATTCCTTTTCGGACGGCGGCAAATGGAATCATATAGATGAAGCTTTGAAACATACAGAGGCAATGATTGCTGATGGTGCAGATATTATTGATATCGGAGGCGAATCTACACGTCCAGGCCATACACCTGTCAGTGCTGATGAGGAAGCGCAGAGAGTTCTTCCTGTTATTGAAGCGGTCAAAAAGCATTTTGACATTCCTGTTTCTGTAGATACTTTTAAGAGCAGTGTTGCTGAAAGTTCTATTCAGGCAGGAGCTGACCTGGTTAACGATATCTGGGGATTAAAATATGATCCGAACATGGCAGCTGTAATCGCAAAATATGATGTGGCCTGTTGTCTGATGCACAACAAATCTAATACTGAATATCAAAACTTTCTCATTGATATGCTCGCCGAAACACAGGAATGTGTCAATCTTGCAAGACAGGCTGGCATTAAAGATGAAAAAATCATGCTTGACCCGGGAATTGGTTTTGGAAAAACATTTGAAATGAATCTGGAAGCAATGAATCACCTGGAGCTTTTTCAGAATCTGGGATTTCCGGTTCTCCTTGGTACATCCCGCAAATCCATGATCGGACTGGCGCTGGATCTTCCTGTAGATCAGCGCGTAGAGGGGACTTTGGCTACCAGTGTAATTGGCGTCATGAAGGGATGTTCTTTTGTCCGTGTCCACGATATTAAAGAAAACAAGCGTGTGATCCAGATGACAGAAGCAATCTTAGGATGCAGATAAATTACTGATGCAAAACAGATGGTAAATATAAATAACATACAGAAAGGCTTTACTGTTATGGATGAGACCAGATTAGATAAAATAGAAATTAAAGAGCTGGAGATTTTTGCAAACCATGGGGTATATCCCGAAGAAAATGTTCTGGGACAGAAATTTGTTATTTCTGCCACGCTTTTTACCAGAACACGTCTGGCGGGATTAACCGATGAGTTGTCTGCTTCCATAAACTATGGCGAAGTCAGCCATATGATCACTGATTTCACCAGAAAACATACTTATAAACTTCTGGAATCTCTTGCAGAGAATCTTGCAGAAATGCTTCTTTGCTCTCTTTCCGGACTTGAAAAAATCACTCTGAAGATCGAAAAGCCCTGGGCACCGGTTGGTCTTCCTCTGAAAACCGTATCTGTGGAAATCACGCGGAAATGGCATACTGCTTACATTGCTTTTGGCTCTAATATGGGTGATAAAAAGATGTATATAGACAATGGAATCCGTGGTCTGGCAGAGACAAAAGGATGTCGTGTAGAGGCAATTTCCGATTATCTTATCACAGAACCTTACGGAGTTACTGATCAGGATGAATTTTTAAATGGAGTCCTGAAAATGCGGACACTTCTTACTCCTGAGGAATTGCTTGTGCGACTGCATCAGTTAGAACAGGAGGCAAACAGAGAACGTATCATCCACTGGGGACCGAGGACACTGGATCTGGATATCTTGTTCTATGATCAGGAAATCATTGATATGCCAGATCTTCATATTCCCCATATTGATCTGCACAACCGAGATTTCGTTCTTGTACCAATGAATCAGATTGCTCCGTATCTGCGACATCCTGTATTAAACCAGACCATTTCACAGCTTCTGGACAGCCTTCTGAACAAATCTGAAAATACTGCAAAATACCGTTAGAAGCCTTTACAAAAAGTTCAAAAACCAAAGCCGAAATTCTGGCGTTTCTTGAGAGCGCATAAATAGTTAATGCCATCATTCGCAGCATGTGATTGATGGCGCGTGTTGGTTTGAGTAGGAAAACATGAGAAGTTAGCATAGAAAAAGAGCCTCTTTTGGGCTCTTTTTCTATGTTAAGAATACAGGTATCGAAATCAAACTGTAATATTAGCAAGACCGTAATTGAAAAACGACAGTTTCATAAGGTTTGAGTGAGAGAACTCCATTATGAAAATCAATCGAATTTTCTTCATAATTAGAAATAATCACCGGAGTATCTGGCTGTAATTTTACATCTGCTTCTTGATATGCAAATTCCTGTGTTTCCTTAGAGAAGTTGTGCACAGCCAGCCAGGTTTCACCCTGATAGCTTCTGGTATATGCGATCACTGGTCCTTTTTCCGGACAGCAGAGCTTGAAATCTCCATGAGCCATTACCGGATGTTCTTTACGCAGAGCAATCAGTTTCTGATAAAATCTGAAAACAGAGTTGTCATCTTTCATCTGGCTGGCGGCGTTGATTTCCTTATAGTTTGGATTTACGCCAATCCATGGTTTATGCGTTGAGAAGCCTGCATATAAGCTGTCGTCCCACTGTACAGGAGTTCTTGCGTTGTCACGGCTGATACTCTGGGATTCAGCCAGTGCTTCTTCCGGGGAAGAACCCTGCTCGATCATGGTCTTATAATAATTGCGGGTATCAATATCGTCATAGTCCTCAATTGAAGGATAAGCAACATTGGTCATTCCAAATTCTTCACCCTGGAAAACAAACGGAGTACCAGGAAGCGTATGAAGATAAGCTGCCAGCATCTTGGCAGATTTTTCCCAGTATTCCTTGGCGTTTCCATAAAGAGAAACCTGGCGTGGTTTGTCATGATTGCTTAAGAATCTTGCCCACCATCCGTCTTTTTTCAGAACTTCGTAATCTTTCTTAAGGTCACGTTTCATTTTCTCCGGTGACCAGGTCTGAATTTCTACGATCGGAGGAACAAAAGGAATGGACATATTAAATTCTTTGCTTGCAGCACTGGAATAATTGATAGCATCCTGTTCATTGTTAATGTTGACTTCTCCGACTGTCATCAGGTTATCCGGAGCCATGGTTTCAGCTACCATTTCCCGGATGTAGCGATGGGTTCCTTCCAGATTCACGCATGCTATGGTACCGATTGGCTCATTCATATCTGCACGTCCGTCCAGACCTTTATCCAGATAGCTGATGGCATCAATGCGATATCCGTCGACACCTTTCTCATTCCAGAAACGGATAATATCAAAAATTTTCTCTTTGGTTTCCGGGTTATCCCAGTTCAGATCCGGCTGTTCTTTAGCAAAGAAATGAAGATAGTACTGTCCTCTTTCTGGGACATATTCCCAGGCGCTTCCTCCGAAAACAGACATCCAGCAGTTTGGAACTCCGCCGTCCGGCGCAGGGTCACGCCAGATATAGTAATCACTGTAAGGGTTATTACGGGATTTCTTTGATTCCTGGAACCAGATGTGTTTGTCAGAGGAATGGTTCAGAACCAGATCCATGATGATGGCGATTCCACGCTCATGTGCACCATCGCGAAAAGCGTCCCAGTCATCCATCGTTCCGAATTCTTCCATAATTGAGAAATAATCCGAAATGTCATAACCGTTATCTACATTTGGAGAAGCATAAACAGGGGACATCCATACAGCATTGATTCCAAGCTCTTTCAGATAATCCAGCTTCTCGATCATTCCCTTTAAATCACCGATTCCATCGTTATTTCCATCTTTAAAACTTCTCGGATAAATCTGGTAGATTACCAGATCCTTATACCAGTCTTTTTCGTGTTTCATAAAAGTATCCTTTCGTCAGGCATACCAACAAGTTAATTCAAGAAATCAACTTGTTGGTATACTAATTGCATAAATAAGTTCTGAAAATATTATATGATATTGTGCAAAAAAACGCAAGGCGGTATTTGAGAGGAGAACAGGGCGGAATTGCTCTGATGGATCATACAGGATGGTTTTATGAACCTGAAGCTATCGGTATGGAAACAGCGTGGAATAAAATTCATTATAATCCGATCTTCGGAGAAGCGAAAGAATGGGATTTTGCAGGATATACGCCACAGGTAGTTGTTGTTGCAATCGGACAGAATGATAACCATCCGGATGATTATATGAAAGAATACTATCATAGTGAAAAATCCAGGAAGTGGAGAAATAGTGTCTCTTTAAGCGAAATGGAAAAGGTACTCCGGGGCATCTGCGTATTCTGGAAGCAGAAGAAATGTCACAGGAACTAGCCGATTATATTGAAAAACTGAATGTAAAAGGATGGGACAAGGAATGGGAAAAATAAATCTTTCAAGACTGAAAAATTGTATGGTGAGAGCTGAAAGAGGGGAAGAACTGAAAATTGGATTTTTTGGTGGTTCCATTACTCAGGGCAGTCTTGCTACCGAAAATGCCAAACGTCTGACAATCAGGGAAATTTCTCCGGAACTGGAAGGTTTCCGTGCAGATACAGGAGAAAAAACAGGACATCTGGATCATTTCAAACATGGATGGATCGGTAAGAAACCAGGAGATAAGATTACTTTTGAAGTGGAAGCTTCCTGCATTGCTGTACAGTATAAAAAGACCATCCATAAACCTGCGCTTCGTGCCAGAATGATTCTTGATGGAGATGAAACAAATGTAATACTCCTGGATGCAAACACCGATCAAACGTATAACAGATATGCTCTTTTTATTAATGCAGAGAAGCTTCAGCTTTATCTTTAAAATCATTTCTAAATATCAATGCAGCCCCGGCAATAAATACAAAACAGATTACCCATGTAACCGGTTCGCAAATGCAAACGGCAATATAGCCTTTTACCGGTACGATCCAGAAAGCAAAGATAATTTTACCAATCAGTTCCAGAACACTGCAAAGCAGAGGCGAAAGCTGATGGCGCATTCCCTGGAGAGCATTTCGCATAATAACGAGAAATGACATCGGTGGGAACATGGCAGTACTGATTCGGACATAAAGAAGAGCATTGTCAATGACTGTCGGATTGGTACTTCCTGTGATCAACCGTACGGCATAAGGTGCGATAAAGATTGAGAAAGCAACTGCGATCAGCCACCAGATGAGGTAAAGACCGAAAGCAACTTTCACCCCGCCCCAGATACGGGAACGCTTGCCGGCACCGTAGTTCTGGCTGGAAAAGGTTGCAGTGCTGGTCGAAAGGGCAGTTCCCGGCATCATAAAAAGCTCTGCCAGTCTGCGGCCGCCTACCTGGGCTGCTATGTATACATTTCCTAAAGCGTTAAGGCTGCTCTGTAAAATAACACTTCCTATACTAAACACGGCGTTCATCAGTGCCATGCTCATTCCGGTAACAAACATTTCCATTACAAATCCAGAAGATACATGCAGATCCTCACGTTTCATATGAAGTTGAGGATAATTTTTCAGTATATAGAAAGAGCAAAGGATAACGCTGATAGCCTGTGCCAGAATAGTAGCGGTAGCTGCACCCTGCACACCGAAGTGTAATGGCCCCATAAACAAGACATCCAGAATCACATTAATTACACTGCTGACGATCAGGAAAATCAGCGGCGTGATACTGTTTCCAATCGCGCGCAGAAGTCCGGATTCCGTATTGTAAATCATGGTCAGCGGAATTCCTGCCAGAATTACAGTGATATAACTCATGGCGCCGGCAAAAGTGTCCTCTGGTGTCTGAAGAACCCGAAGGAGCGGATACCGGAAAATAAGGAATCCGGCAGTCATTATAACTGCGACTGCAAATGATAAAATGATCATCCAGCAGGCGGATGTTCTCATTTCATCCATCTTGCCGCTTCCAAAACAACGGCTGACAGGGAGTGAAAGACCGTTGGTTAATCCAATACAGAAGGAAGTGATCAGACTGTAAAGGGCAGCAGTGGCCCCAATCTGAGCTAATGCATCGTCACCGAGTAAATGCCCGGCAATCGCAGTATCGGCGAGGTTATAAACCTGCTGAAGAACACACCCGACAAAAATGGGGAAAGCAAATGAAAGCAGAAGCCTGGCAATGTTTCCGTCTGTCATGTCAAGGACACGACTCTTTTGAGTTGATTTAGACATAGGTAGTACTCCTTAATAATAGTGTTCATCCCTGATTAGAATAGGTGGATAACACATTAGAGAATAATGATATTTAGTTAAGACTGTTATAAGTCAGGATAACATATTGCATAATTCTGATATTACAAACGAATTATAATGCCAGCAGAAATTATTGTAAAGACAGTTTGCTTGTTAAAATGTGCAAAGTATTAACAGGCTGTCGCTTTGGATTGTGTATAAAAAATAATTGTGATAAAATAGGCGCGTAAAAGTGGACTAGTATGGCTCACGCTAATTAGCGTGAGTCATACTAGATGATGACGGACGAGGAAGAAAATGAACGCGAATTTTGAATATTATAAAGTATTTTATTACGTATCGAAATATGAAAATCTGACCAAAGCAGCGGCCGTATTAAAGACCAGTCAGCCGGCAGTGACCAGGACGATACATAATCTGGAGAATATATTGGGGTGTAGATTATTTATACGAAGCAAGAGTGGAATGAAGCTGACTCCGGAGGGACGGATTTTTTATGAATATGTGGCGGCCGGATGTGCGCAGTTTTTCAAAGGTGAGGATAACCTGAATAATCTGATCAGCCTGGAAAATGGAACAATTTATATCAGTGCAACGGAGACGGCACTTCACTGTTATCTGTTTGAAGCAATCAGAGATTTTAATATTCAATATCCAAATGTGCACTTCAAGATATTAAATAACAGTACGACAGATTCTGTAAATGCACTGAAAGAGGGGAAAATAGATCTTGCCGTTGTATCGGCATTCTTGCAGGTGTCAGAGCCATTGAAGATGAAAGTGGTAAGAAAATATAAAGAAATTTTGATTGGCGGAACACGTTTTGAAGAGTTGAAGGGAAAGAAAGTTTCACTGGCAGAGTTGTCCTCTTATCCTTGGGTCAGCCTGACATCAGAAGCAATTACCAGAAACTTCATGAATGCATATTTTGCCAAAAATGGACTGCAGTTTTCTCCGGATGTCGAATTAGCAACTACTGATATGATTCTTCCGGCGGTGCGCTACAATATGGGAATCGGATTTCTTCCCGAGGAATTTGCAAAAGATGATCTGGCAGCAGGTAAAGTATTTGAGATAGAAGTAAATGAAGCGCTTCCGCAGAGAAATATTATTCTTATCCATGATACGGAATATCCACAGAGTATTGCATCTAAGGCATTCCAGAAATTCCTGACAGATAGAGAATATGAATAACAGAGCGGGCAGATATCTGCCCGCTCTAAACGTTTGGACACTTGTCATCGGGTATTTTTGGGAATTATTTATGCCACTCCCAGTTTCTGATTTCTTCAAGATCCTGGCCATATTCAGCGATGTACTGTTTGTGCTCAACAAGCTTGTCGTTCATCTTCTGGATTAAGTAAGAACCTTTGTTTCCAAGCTGTGGCAGATGCATGATTGCATCTTTTACAAGGTTGAAACGGTCGATCTGGTTCTGAACACGCATATCGAATGGAGTAGTAATTGTACCCTCTTCCTGATATCCATGAACGGAAACATTGTGGTTATGACGACCATAAGTAAGTTCGTGGATCAGTGTTGGATATCCATGGAATGCAAAGATAACCGGTTTGTCTTTTGTGAAGATTGCATCGTACTCTGCATCACTTAAGCCGTGTGGATGTTTGTGGTCGGATTCCAGTTTGAACAGGTCGACTACGTTAACAACACGAATCTTAAGTTCTGGCATTTCGTCACGAAGGATAGTAACAGCAGCCATGATTTCAAGTGTAGGTGTATCACCACAGCAAGCCATAACAACATCTGGTTCTTCACCGCAGTCATTGCTTGCCCACTCCCAGATACCGATACCCTGTGTGCAGTGCTTAACAGCCTGCTCCATGGTCAGCCACTGGCAGCTTGGATGCTTGGAAGCTACGATTGCGTTTACATAGTTCTTACTCTTGATGCAGTGATCGAAGCAGGAGAGTAAGCAGTTAGCGTCTGGTGGTAAGTACATACGTACCACGTCTGCTTTCTTGTTAGCGATGTGATCCAGGAATCCAGGATCCTGATGAGTAAATCCGTTGTGGTCCTGCTGCCATACATTGGATGTCAGGATGAAGTTCAGGGATGCAATCGGCTGTCTCCAGGAAAGCTGGTTGCAGACTTTCAGCCATTTTGCGTGCTGAGCTGCCATGGAGTCAACGATACGGATGAATGCTTCATAACTTGCGAAGAAACCATGACGACCTGTTAACAGATAACCTTCCAGCCATCCTTCACACATATGCTCGCTGAGCATACTGTCCATGATACGTCCGTCTCTTGCAAGGCAGTCATCAGTATCAAGCATTTCTGCGTTCCAGTCACGTTTCTGATATTCAAATACTTTGTACAGACGGTTGGACATACTTTCGTCTGGTCCAAAGATACGGAAGTTCTTGTTCTCTTCATTCAGTTTGAAGATATCACGGATATATCCGCCAAGCTCGATCATATCCTGAGCTTTTGTCTTGCCAGGCTCTACTTCAATACCGTAGTCACGGAAATCCGGGAGACGAAGGTCTTTCAGAAGAAGTCCGCCGTTAGCATGTGGGTTAGCACCAAGACGTGCATTTCCCTTAGGAGTCAGTTCTGCCAGTTCAGGAATCAGGCGTCCGTTTTCATCGAACAGTTCCTGTGGACGATAGCTTTCCAGCCACTCTTTCAGAAGTTCAAGATGTTCTGGTTTTTCCATGGAAATCGGGACCTGATGAGCACGGAAAGAACCTTCAATCTGAAGTCCGTCAACAACCTTAGGACCTGTCCATCCCTTAGGAGTACGAAGAACGATCATAGGCCATACCGGACGCTCTGGATCATTGTTCTCACGAGCATTTTTCTGGATTGCTTTGATCTCTTCGATTACAGTATCCATTGTTTCTGCCATCTTCTTGTGCATTGTCATTGGGTCATCGCCTTCAACGAAGTATGGTTTCCAGCCACAGCCCTTAAAGAAGCATTTAAGCTCTTCATGAGAAAGACGGGAGAAGATAGTCGGGTTGCTGATCTTATATCCATTTAAATGAAGAATAGGAAGTACAGCACCATCAGTGATCGGGTTCAGGAATTTGTTGGACTGCCAGGATGTTGCCAGAGGACCAGTCTCAGCTTCACCGTCACCTACAACTGTAGTTGCGATTAAGTCAGGGTTATCAAATACAGCTCCGAAAGCATGAGCGATAGAGTAACCAAGCTCACCACCTTCATTGATGGAACCAGGTGTTTCCGGTGCACAGTGGCTCGGAACTCCACATGGGAAGGAGAACTGTTTGAACATTTTCTTCATACCTTCCTCATCCTGGCTGATGTTTGGATAAACTTCGCTGTAAGAACCTTCCAGATAAGTATTGGCGATCATGAAGTTTCCGCCATGTCCTGGACCGGAAAGAAGGATCATATCCAGATCATAACGTTTGATGACACGATTGCAGTGTGCATAAACAAAGTTCTGTCCAGGTACGGTTCCCCAGTGACCAACGATTTTCTTCTTGATCTGATCCATTGTTAATGGTTTTCTCAGAAGTGGATTGTCAAGAAGATAGAGCTGTCCGGCAGACAGATAGTTAGCTGCACGCCAGTAAGCATCGATTTTGTCAAGCATTTCCTGATTTAAAGGCTGCTTTTCGAGACATAATTTGTTGTCTTCCATTTTCTTACCTCTTTCTTTGGTTTTGATGTGTATAGATTGGAGTAATACTTTGTTATTTTTTTAACCAAGTATATCCTATCATATCGGAAAAGAAACGTAAAATAGCAATATTGCATTGAAATTATAAGTTTTTGATATGGATAAAAAATAAGCTCCTTCTGATGAAATGCGGAGCAGTTATTCGGTATAGAGCTGCGTAGCGAAGCAGATTGTGAATATCCGCTTGACGACAATGCTCTGAGTGGAAATGATTGGTGTTTAATATGGAAGATGACGAAAAGAACTAAGCAATGATTAGTAATTTTCACGAAAAAATGGATAACATGAAAGTTGTATTGCAATTTGCACAAAAAATAGATATAATAAAAAAAACAATTGCGCATAAGGTATAGAAAAACTGCTTATATGTACACTAGATAAAGTATAGGCGGTAAAAGTGAAGAATGGCGAAGGAGACAAGAATCATGGGAAAAAGAGCAGCAGGAATATTAATGCCGATCAGCAGCCTTCCATCAGACTATGGCATCGGATGTTTTTCCAAAAGTGCATATGAATTTGTAGACTGGTTAAAGGAAGCCGGACAGACTTACTGGCAGATTCTGCCACTGGGACCGACCAGCTATGGAGATTCTCCATATCAGTCTTTCTCTACATTTGCAGGTAATCCATATTTTATTGATCTGGATACACTTGTGGAAGAAGGAGTTCTTGATAAGAAAGACTGCGAGAAAGTTAACTGGGGAAAGAAGCCTGATGAGGTAGATTATGAAAAAATCTACAAAGGCCGTTATCCTCTTCTGAGAAAAGCATACGAGAACAGTGATATCAGCAAGAATCCTGACTATCAGAAATTCGTAGCAGAGAACAGCTGGTGGCTGTCAGATTATGCTCTGTTTATGGCAGTAAAAGACCGTTTCGAAGGTGTAGAATGGACCAAATGGGCTGAGGATATCAGACTCCGCTGGAACAATGCCATGGATTATTATCGTGAAGAACTCTATTTTGATATTGAATTCCAGCAGTATATGCAGTTTAAGTTTTATGAGCAGTGGATGAAACTGAAATCCTATGCAAATTCAAAAGGAATCCAGATCATTGGAGATATTCCGATTTATGTTGCCATGGACAGTGCTGATGCATGGGCACATCCGGAGTTGTTCCAGCTGGATCAGGACAATGTACCGTTGGCAGTAGCAGGATGCCCTCCGGATGGCTTTTCTGCAACCGGTCAGTTATGGGGAAATCCGTTATATCGCTGGGATTATCACAGAAATACAGGATATCAGTGGTGGATTTCCAGAATGAGTTACTGCTTCAGACTGTATGATGTTGTAAGAATCGATCATTTCCGCGGATTTGATGAATATTTCTCTATTCCATACGGAGATAAAGATGCAAGAGGCGGACACTGGGAAAAGGGTCCCGGAATTGATCTGTTCCGTAAGATTGAACAGGCGCTTGGATGGAAGCAGGTTATCGCAGAGGACTTGGGATATATGACAGATTCCGTACGTCATCTGGTATATGAGAGCGGATTCCCGGGAATGAAGGTTCTGGAATTTGCGTTTGACTCCAGAGATTCCGGATGTGCCAGTGATTATCTGCCACATAACTATCCGGAGAACTGCGTGGCGTATACAGGAACCCATGATAATGAAACTATCGTGGGATGGTGGAATAGCATCACAGCAGCTGAGAGAAAACTGGCGAGAGATTATCTGTGTGATCATGCAACACCGGAAGAAGAACTGTATAAGTGTTTCATTAGTCTGATCATGCGCAGTGCTGCGCGTGTCTGCGTTATCCCAATGCAGGACTATATGGGACTGGACAACAGATTCCGAATGAATAAACCATCTACAGTTGGTATGAACTGGAAGTGGAGAATTAAGAAGAGAGATCTTACAAAGAAACTCCAGAAGGAAATCTATGATGTGACACTTCGTTATGGACGTAAGAACTGGGATTAAATACATAGTGAAATAACTGGAATAATGACAGCGTTTCGGATATAAATAATATTCGGAACGCTGTTTTTTTAACTGAATCAAGCAGTTATTTGGTTAAAAAAGCAACGAAGTGGTTGGTTTTATCTGTTTTGTTTTATCCAGTCAGAGTTATTTGTCAGAGGGAGAAAAAAAGGACAGTTTCGCAAGCTCTTTATTTTTGTATGAAAAAGAAAACATTGAAATTGTTTTGGCGGGCGTACAATTGAAAAAGAAATGCATTGATTTTCGGGCAATGTCTGATAAAATATTAACCAGAAAAAGCAAAAGGACAGATTTTCAGGAGGGAAAATAAATGAACTATAACAGATTAGAAACCAGTCTGATCGATGTGATCAAAGAGGAACAGGCGAAGCTTGGATATATGAAGGAGAAGATCAGCCTTTATTATCCGCTCAGTTCCCTGAATCATTTCTTTGGCAATAAGACGGATGCTGCAGGCATGATAGAGATTTTAAAAGATTTTCCTTCTTATATAGAAGAGAAATTTGGTGAAGTAGCAGTATCACACAGAGGAGATCGTTTCTGCTTCACTGTTTCGGAAAAAGCTTCCGAATATGTACATAATAATATGAAAGAGAATGAATTCATCAAGGCATTGATCGAACTGGTTGGCAGACATGGATGTACGATAGATGAAATTAAAGAACTGTTCCATTCTTATTCAGATAAAATCATTACTGAACCAATGGATAACGAGGAGTTTGATGTGATGATCCGCTTTGATGACGGATCAGATCCTTATTATTATTGTTTTAAAGACGAAGGATGCCATATCATTTACCACAGATTCCTGCCGGAAGATTATGCAGATTTTGGTTTTTGATAAGAATGGGTGAAAAATTTTCCAACTGTCGGATCGGCAAAAATATATGTGACATTTGCAACAAAAGTATGTTATTTTTTTGTCAAATATCAACAAAAATAAGCCGAAATTCCATATTGACAGATAGTCTCAATAATGGTAATTTTTATTTGATTTAATATTTTCATTTATAGAAACAGGTAACATTTTATTACATTATTTTACAGGAATAAAATAGATAAAATTGAGTTGACAGTTTGGAGGGAAAGATTAAATGAGAAAAACCAAAATTATCTGTACAATGGGACCGTCTACTGATAAGGGCGATGTTATGGAGCAGCTTGTGAGAGAGGGAATGGACGTAGCACGTTTCAACTTCTCACATGGACCTCACGATGAGCAGAGAGGCCGTATCCAGAAACTGAGAGAACTTCGCAAGAAATATGACAGACCTGTTGCAGCACTTCTTGATACAAAGGGACCGGAGATCAGACTTGGATGCTTCAAGGATGGCAAGGTTTCTCTGGAAGAAGGACAGATTTTTACATTTACAAATAAAGATATTGAAGGAACTAATGAGTGCGTAAGCATTACTTATAAAGAGCTTTATAAGGATGTGCAGCCGGGCGGACATATTCTGGTTGATGATGGACTTGTAGACCTGGAGGTTCAGGACATCTCAGGAAAGGACATTGTCTGCAAGGTTATTAATGCAGGTGTGATTGGCGACAGGAAGGGTGTCAATGTTCCGGGTGCAAACCTGAAGATGCCATTCATCAGTAAAAAAGACCATGATGATCTTCTCTTCGGTATCCAGGAAGGATTTGATTTCGTTGCAGCATCTTTTACACGTACTGCAAACGATATCCGCGAAGTAAGAAAAATCCTGAAAGAAAACGGCGGTGAAGAGATTCAGATCATTGCAAAGATTGAGAACCAGCAGGGTGTTGACAATATCGACGAGATTATTGAAGCAGCAGATGGCATCATGATCGCCAGAGGTGACATGGGTGTTGAGATCCCGCCGGAATATGTACCTGTTATCCAGCAGAAAATCATCCAGAAAGTTTACACAGCAGGAAAACCGGTTATTACAGCAACACAGATGCTTGACTCCATGATCTCTCATCCGAGACCAACCCGTGCAGAGGCTACAGACGTTGCCAATGCGATTTTCCAGGGAACAAGTGCAACTATGCTTTCAGGAGAAACCGCAGCCGGTAAATATCCGGTACAGGCACTTCAGATGATGAGCCGTATTGCAGAACATATGGAGCAGAATATTGATTACAATACAATCTTTAAGAAAACAGACAGAAATGAGAATCCGGATATTACAAATGCAATCGCACATGCAACCTGTCTGACCGCAATCGACCTGAAGGCCAGTGCAATCCTTGCAGTGACAAAATCTGGAAGTACAGCTCATATGATGTCCAAACACAGACCAGGATGTCTGATCGGTGCATGTACAAGCTCTGAGAGAGTCCTTCGCCAGCTGAATCTGTCCTGGGGTGTTTATCCGATGCTGACCAAGGAAGAATACAGTTCTGAGATCCTTTGCCTGAGAGCAATCGAAGCAGCACAGAAGCATAAACTTGTAAAAGTTGGCGACACTATTGTATTTGCCGGTGGTGTACCGCTTGGAATTCCGGGAAGAACAAATCTGATCCGCGTCTGCACAGTTGAGTAAGTCAGGAAAATATCAGTAGTCGAAGTGGGAAATCTACCTGCCTGATTCGATAAAAAATAATATTTTCAGAAAATATAAGATGTAAAAGCCACAGGGGTCTGCCGTCAGAAAAGTATGACAGAAAATACTTTCTGACAGCAGTCCTTTGTTTGTGTTAGAGCGTGTTTGAAACACGCTCCAGAGGAGAGAACTGTTATGAAAACAAATGGAGAAGAAGATTCGAGACATATTTTCAGAGGAGAGCTGGCATTGGTGACAGCAGTCATGATCAACAGTCTTGCTGTTATTCTGATGCTGTATTCCGGTTCCGGAATATCTGCCATATCCAGTGTTCCTTATGCATTTGAAAAAGTATTTCCGGTAATCACACTGGGAACATGGACTTATATTTTTCAGGCACTTCTGATCTTAAGTCTGATGATACTGAGAAAAAAATTTGTACCTGCTTATCTGTGCAGTTTTCTGGTTGGATTTGCATTCAGTGAACTGCTGGATGTTAATGAGGCATGGATCAATATCCTGCCAAAGACAATTCCGCTCAGAGTGTTATATTTTGTGATCAGTTATCTGCTGATCTGCATAGGAATTGCACTTTCTAACAGATGTGGTCTTCCAATCATTCCGACGGATCTGTTTCCTCGTGAGCTGTCAGAGATTATAAAGGTGAAATATTCTAAGGTTAAGGTTTCTTTTGATGTGATCTGCCTGACGATTACTGCCTGTATGACCGGACTGATCCTGGGACATATCAACGGACTTGGAATTGGAACAGTGTTGGCGGCATTTACCATGGGGAATGTGATTGGATTGATCGGTGATGAGATGGATAAGCACTTCAGGTTTGTGAATTTTACTCAGCATAGATAGCAGATGATGTGATAAATGGAGTTTTGATAATAAACTAACTAAGACTTTTTATACCTAAAATGGGATTTGTGTCTTGCTACGAGTTCCATTTTTTTAGAAAAGTTAAACCCACCTTATTGGTGTGAAAAGTTCTAGTGAGCTTTTTGTCTTACATTAATTTTACAGAGTATATCCGTTCCTTTTGTATTGCAATATTTGCATATATATGGTAATTTATTCTCAGTAATTTGTATGTTTAGTTCATTATGGATTCCTTTTACCATTACGATATTCTGTTGTTTTACAAAGGAGTACCGCAGGAAATTGATGAAATATCCATAATGGACGGTTGTAATTTGTGGCAAATGTCTATTGAGGTATTACTTCTAATCTTAAAATAAATTATGATAACTAACATTGTATTACCATTATTGATGTATGGAATAATTTTGTGATTCCATCATTCTATTTAAAATTTGCAAAAAATCAACTATCTTCACGGTAATTTGTAATTTTTTTGGACGTTCAAACAAGGGCTGGCAAGATGGTTTTACTGTATTTTGATAGTTGTATTGCCAATGTTAATATTTTTTATAATTCTTTAAAAATATATTATTGCCAGTATGATAGCCACTAAAGTGAAAGGATAAGGTGAAAACAGATGAAAGCAAATTATATGGTTATTGGATATGGTTGGAGGGCCGACTTTTATTACCGAATTGCAAAACTTTTACCAGAACAGTTTTCAATATGTGCAGGTGTATTACGTACAGAAACTCGTGCAAAAGAAGTTGCATTACAGGAACATGTTTTTACTACCGTTGATTTAGACGAAGCACTTTCCAGAAAGCCGGATTTTGCTGTTCTTTGTGTTCCACGGGAAATTGTAAAAGATTATCTCGTACAATTAATGGAAAAAGGAATTCCTGTACTCTGTGAAACACCTCCCGGAAAAAATATTGCAGAATTAAATGAATTATGGACATTATCTCAAAAATATAATGGACGCATACAAATTGTAGAACAATATTTTTTTCAACCTTATTACGCAAGTATATTAGATATTATCAGGCAAGGTTACTTGGGCACAACATCTAGTGCTATGCTGTCTGCGCTTCACGGATATCATGCAATCAGCATATTCCGAAAAATTCTCGGTATTAAATACGAAAATTGTGTTATTCAGGGAAAAAAATTCTGGTCAGAAGTAACAGCTACTAATGGTCGAAATGGTTTTGATGAAAGTGGAACTATTATTCAAGAAGATAGAGACTGGGCTTTTATGCAATTTGAAAATGGAAAAAATGCTTTTATGGATTTTGAAGGTGAACAGTATTTTTCACAAATTCGTACACGACGCTGGAATGTTCGGGGTGTTCGGGGGGAAATTAATGATAATACTGTAAGATTTCTGAATGCATCTAATCAACCAATAGAACAATCTCTCCATAGAGTGGATGTAGGCATAAATAATAATAGTGAATGGGCACATAAGGGAATTCTGTTTTTGGATAAACAAATTTATCAAAATCCCTTTTATCCTGCAAGAATGAATGATGATGAGATTGCTGTAGCATCTTGCCTTGCATGTATGAAAAATTTCACAGAAAGTGGAACTGAATTTTATTCATTACGCGAAGCACTTCAGGATACTTATTTATCTTTTATGCTTGAGCAAGCAATCGAAACTGAAAAAATAGTAAAAACAGAAAAACAGCTCTGGAGTTCTTTAGAATCATAGAGAAGTGATGTCTGATATGATAAAGCGTAATAACAATTTTGAAAAGCAAGAATGTAAAGTTCCCAGCTTTGAAAGATAAATTTATTTTATAGCCTGCCATTTTGAAAAATTTAAAAGTCTACATATTTTTTTGTAAATCTAGAAAAATATCTAAATTGAATGAGAATACTGATCTTTTCAGAAAAATTTATATAAATTTGCGATTTTCTTTTGGCAGGCATCACTTTTCTATTAAAATGTAATTGATTTAGAATTGCGCTATATGAATTGTTTTTTATATTTTCTGTTTTGGTTAGGTGTCGTCCAAAGCTGGCTGATAATTTAGAAGATATATTTTGTGCAATTATTTTATTTCTTTTCAGACACTACTTTACAATTTTTTCATCAAGGAAATGCTGTATAGGATTTTTTTGTATAATGAGTTTGATTAAAATATCATAAAGAAGTGATTTTACACTACAAAATATTATACAACAAAAATTATGATTGACTTATTTCTTCAAATTTTATGAAATGCTCAGAAATTGTATACAAGGTTATTTTGAAGATAAATTTTTGCTTTCAATATTTATTGTTTCTATCATACTTCATAAATGCATCTGCTTTGCAATGACTATAACAACAGATAAGAGAGTAATTATTCTTTTTCTGATGGCATTGTCCAGTTCTGTGGTATCAATGATAGTTTGCCATTTTTCAACCCTCTGACATCATTAAATGTTTGTGTCATTTCTTACATGTTCGAAAAATTTCGCTTATATATTTATAGTTTATAATATAAGATTCCAAACATGATTTGGCAAGAATAATCAATATAACTCTGATTACGTAAACTATTTACTTAGATAAACTTCGAAAATAAGTTTGGGTAATAACTGTTTTGAATTTTATTACATTCGACAATAGGATTTTCTTTAAGCTTTTTCTTAACTTTTCGTATTCTCTGCTTATTTTTTCCGCGATAAGTAAGCCAGTATTTATGTCTTAATTTTAGATGGGAAGTTTGAATCATTATTAATAAGACTGAAGTTTTGTGCTTTATAATCAGATCCTACCATTGACAATTGCATGTAGAATGTTATATTTTGTTATCAGTTGCTTGGTACAGTTCTGTTTGCAAAAAAGTGTACCAGTGTCTGTACAAGAATTATTTTTTCTGACAGATGCGGTTTGGCACTCGTTCATACAAAACTATTTCCAGGAAAATTATCAAATATTATCCATATAAAAAAGAAAACAGGAGTTTAATATGAAAAAAATCTGGAATAAATTTCAGAGTCTTGCAGTAGCGAAAAAACTGCTAGCATTATCGTTGGTTATGTCGATTGTACCAATCTGCTGTATTCTAGTGTTGAATTATCAGTTAAGTGGAAGTGTTGTCAGAACACAGACCGGTGAACTGATTCAGGCTAATCTGGAACAGAATGCTTCGAATATTGAAAATTTCTATAAAGGATATGAAAAAATTATACAGGGAATTTATACGGATGAATTTTATACACAGAGGCTGAAACCAATCAACCGTTGGGATAATTCCGAACGATATCAGGCGGAACATGAAATCGGGGAACGTTTACAGGAACTGTGCTATAATAATTCGGGAGTTCTTGGAATCGCTATTTTTGGAACACATTATGATACTTGCTTTTATGATACAGTTACGCAGTCAGGGCAAAGCAGCTTTTGTTTTGATTTAAACAAGATCAAAAACAATAATACAATGGAACTGATAAAAGATGAGAGAAGAACGATTTATCTGCCATCTGTCTGTATCGCACAGGAAGGGTATGGAATCTATAACTGTATGTATGTTGTCCATCAGTTAACGGATTTCTCTGAATATCAGAAGGGATCGGTTGGCTTTGTGATTTTGTGTTTTGATGAAACAATGCTTGAATATATATACAGTTCAGGAAATACAAAATCTAATGTTACATTGATTGCAGATAATAAGGGAAATGTAATATCTTCTGCGGAGAATAACTGGAAACCTCAGAAACTGGAATTGGACAGAGAAAAGAAAGCGGTCTTTACACAGGAAGAGATAGAAAAAGCCGCTTTGAAATATGTGAAAACCAGAAAAATCCTGCAAAAGACAGCGCTGAGAGTAAAGAGCAAGGGAATCCTGAAAAATCAGATATATGTGCTGAATATCCAGGACGTGAATTATGGAATGCGTAATTTTGCCTATATTTCAGTAATCATTGTACTGGTGGGTGCATTGGCAGCGGTTTTGTGCATTTTGCTGGCCTGGTATACATCGAATGATGTGGACAGATCTATGCGATATATCCTTGATGTTATGGACCGCGCTACAAAAGGCGGCGAAGAACAGATGGAGGAAAGCTGCATTACAGGTACAGAATTTATGCGTATATCCAGGCATTTTAACAGAATGACGAAACGAATAGAGGAGTCTGAGCGCATGGAGCGTATAGCAATGCTGAAGGAGAAAAATGCAGAAATTCAGGCACTGGAAGCACAGATCAATCCTCACTTTTTATACAATACCCTGGATGCCATCAACTGGATGGCAGTGGATAAAAATGAATATGCGATCAGCAAAATGCTTACAGAACTGGCAGCAATTATGAGATACAGTATTCATGGAAGCAATGAAATTGTGGAATTAAAAGATGAGCTGACCTATCTGAAGAAATACATTCATTTACAGCAGGAACGACTGAATTATTCCTTTTTATCAACATTGAAAGCAGATGAGAGTCTGTACCATGTTAAGATACATAAAATGCTTATGCAGCCATTGGTGGAAAATACACTTGTGCATGGATTTCCGGGAAAATCGGAGGTGGATGAACTGTACATAGAGATTTCACAGTCAGACGAACAGAAACTTCGGATAATCGTGGCAGACAATGGACGTGGAATGAAGCCGGAACTGGTAGATCTGCTGAATCATTATGATTATGCAACGGATAAAGTAGAAACCAGTATAGGGGTGCGGAATGTAATTGCCAGATTAAACCTGTACTATGGAAATGCCAGCAGTTTCAGGGTGGAATCAGATGAAACGGGAACCAAAATAACCATGGAGATTCCTTGTGGAGAGATGGAGGAAATGCGATGAGAATTGTATTAGTGGAAGATGAACCCAAATCAAGAGAAGGAATTGTGAAAATTATTCAGCACTATACAGAACATGAGATTGTAGCAGCTGTGGAAGATGGAGCAGCAGGACTGGAAGCTGTGGAAAGAGAAAAGCCGAATCTTGTGATTTCAGATATCCGCATGCCTGGAATGAGTGGACTGGAAATGCTGCAACAGATGCGGGCACGTGGTTGTGAAACAGGGATTATTTTTCTGACCGGATACTCAGAATTTGAATATGCACATCAGGCGATAAAACTTCATGCGCTGGATTATATACTGAAACCGATAGAGATTGAGAACTTTATGGAAGTTATCAAAAATGCCGAGAGTAAAATAGAGAACAAAAAAGCGGAGCAGATTTCGCCGGAAAGTCTGCTGCTGGAGTATGTAAACAAACAGCAGGATAACCGGGAAACGTTGGAAAGAGTTCTTGGCGTTAATGAGAATATTAAGATTTCACTGCTGTATTTTTACCTGGGCGGTCAGGCACAGGAAGTGCTGAATGAGATGATGTATGAGACAAGAAAAGCACTGGATGTCCAATGTATCCAGAATTACTATCTGATTCCGCTTTTTCAGAGTGGCGCATATGTGGTTCTTGTTACAGATACAGAGAAAAACAAAATGCTTAAATGGGTGCTGGAGAAGCGCATTGTGCCGGAACTTACAGAAGTTGCAGAATTTGTGTGCAGTTATACAACTGATTACGGCATCAAAAATCTGAATGAAGATCTGTCACATCTGAAAGAGATGCTGCCATATGGGTTTCATATGAAAAAAGGAAAGATAATCGATGAGGAGACTGCCAATAACTGCCATTTTGAAATCACAGAGTATCCTTCTGCATTGGAAACGGCGATTCAGAAAGAGATTCTGAAGCAGGATAAAGATAAAGTAAATGAGATTGGCGGGAAATTTATACGGGAAGTGATCGAGGGAAACTTTCATCCGGATCAGATTAAAGAGTATACGATTCGCTTTTCTATGGGAATTGCAAAAGAGGATACATCAGGCAAAAACAGAAGTGAGGAAGGACAGTATATTGTAAGCAGTATGCTGAGATGTTTTACAGAAAGACAGCTTACATATCTGTTTCAGAAAATGCTAAATTTTGTGGTACACAATTTCAATGAAATTAGTATTACAGATAATGAGATTATATTAAAAACAATATCTTTTGTGAGAGAAAATTATAGTAAGCCGGAAGTTTCTCTGGCAGAAGCTGCGGATTTATGCAACGTTTCCCAGGAATATCTCAGCAGATTATTTCAGCAGGAAACAGGAACAAAATTTATCTCATTTCTGCAGAATTTTCGCGTCAGCATGGCGAAAAGAATGCTTTTGTCCGACCGGCAAAGTAAAGTCTATGAGATTGCAGAGGCAGTGGGATACAGAGATCAGAAATACTTTGTGTCTGTGTTCAAAAAATTATGTGGCATGACCCCTTCAGAGTTCAGAAAGGAGAAAGAGATTTGAAAAAAGTCAGATTCTTATGGAGAACAGTCTGGATTCTGTGTGTCAGTATCATTGTGGTCATTATTATGTTTTTTAAACAGAACAATCCGGACATGGAGAAAAAAACAGAAGAGTATGAGAATGTGGTGAAGATCATGGCACCTTATACAACTCATGATCAGAGAAATGCCCTGAATACAGTTGCCAGAAAATATGAAGGAAGCCATGCAGGCACAAAAATCCAGATCGAATATATTCCAAGAGAAAATTATAAAAGAGAAATCGCACTGCGCCAGGATGAACAGAATATGGCAGACATCGTAATCTGCAGTAGTGTACAGATGCAGTCGCTGATCAAAATGGGGATTTTTAAAACATACCAGGTTACGGGAAAAATGAAAAGAAGTACTCTTACAGAGCTGTGGAGCAGTGTTATGTATAATGGTAATTATTATGGAAAACCTCTGACATCAGATCCGTATATATTGTTCTATAACAAAGATGCAATGGATACAAAAGGGCTAAGTGTACCTTCCAGTTGGAGTTCTTTTATGGAAACTGCGGAGAAAATAGCAGCTAAGGGAAGTTATGGATTTGGTTTTGCAGCCCGTGACAGTGAAGAAAGTGCCAGGTTTTTTATGTTGATGTTGTATGCAAAGCAGGGAAATCTTTATACGATCGAGCAGAATGCAGGTATTTCTGCTTTTGCAGATCTTCAGTATATGAAACAGAAGGAAATTCTTCCGCCGGATATCATAAATCTGAATCAGGAAGATCTGGCGAATGCTTTTTCAAGAGGTGAGGTCAGAATGATGATCAGCCAGCTGAGTATGGAAGCGGTTATCAGGGAAAATAAGCCGTCTTTTGAAGTAGGCGTGGCACAGCTTCCGGGGGAAAAATCTGACTGGACGTTTGATGCAGGCGATGACATCGGGCTTACGGTCAATGCCAGTGCGGAAGCAAATACATTTCTGAATTATTTATTTGAAGAGAAAACATATATGGGATTGTGTAAAGGAATGCAGGTGATACCGGCATTTGGGGAAGATTATCAAAATGATGAGGAATTTTATTATGAGGGAAAAAATTCTCTGATGAAAGATCTGAAAACGGAGAACAAGGATCATGCAATCGTTGTAAATGAGGCATGGTTTTCTATCGCTGAAGAACTGGCTGAGGGAGTGAATGAATGTCTGGAAGGGAACACCGAATCTCCTGAAATTATTGCAAAAAATATACAGGACGCAGTACGAGTCAGTATTCTTGAACGATAAATGTGTATAAAAAAAGTCCGCAAAGCGGGCTTTTTTTGATATAAATGTCAAAATACACCCCACAATATCAAAAATCTGGAATACCAAAATCTTTTTTGTAATGTTAATATAAGTTCATCAAAAGCAAAGGAGCGATAAGCTATGAAAAAAAGGAGACAGGTATTAGCAGTTACATTAGCTGCAACAATGGTAATGGGTATGGGACTGAGCACAGTTTCGGCTTATGCAAAAGACAAGGGCGGAAAAACAAAAATTACATTTACATATCGTGATGATGGATCAGATCAGTCTGTTGCACCGTTATATCAGTGGGTTACGGCAGCATATGACAGCTGGGATAAAAAAGATGAAGTAGAATTGGACGTAGCTCCGATCACAGCATCAGAAGGTGATTATTTCACAAAGATTGCATTACAGCTTGCTGACAAGGGAACATGCCCGGATCTGGTATGCGAGGATACATTCCAGCTTCCAAACGATGTTGCGGCAGGATATCTTACAGATCTTACAGACTATGTAAAAGATTACGATGACTGGAACGACGGAAAATATTATGATTCTATGAAAGATATGGTAAGTGTTGATGGAGTACCGTATGCACTTCCATACTGCACAGATACACGAGGCATTTGGTATAACAAAGAAGTATATGAAAAAGCAGGTCTTCTTGATGAAAACAATGAGTGGCAACCAAAAACATGGCAGGATATTCTGGATGCATGTGCGGCAATCAAAGAGAAATGCCCAGATGTAGTTCCATTCTGGTGTAACTCCGGTAAAGCTACAGGTGAAGCTACTTCCATGCAGACTTATGAAATGCTTCTCTATGGAACAGGTGAGAAACTGCTCAATGATGACAATAAATGGATCACAGGCAGTGACGGAATCAAAAATTCTCTGAATTTCCTGAATGACATTTATTCTAATGGATATGGACCATCCTTATCTCTCGTATTAAACGGACAGGCTGGAAATACATCTGCAAGAGAGTATATGCCGCAGGGCAAACTTGGTATGAGCATTGATGGTATCTGGGTTACAGGTAACTGGAAAGACACAGGAGCTTCTCCATGGGAAGATTATCAGGACAAAGTAGGTCTTGCAGCAATGCCTACAAACGAAGGACAGGATCCTGGAACTGTTACAATGTCAGGCGGCTGGGCACTTTCTATTCCGGAAAATGCTGACAACAAAGATATTACATTCGATTTCATGGAACACATGATGAGCCCTGAAGTTTATCTGAAAGCAATCCTGGATCAGGGAAATATCTGTACAAGAACAGATGTAGCGGAAGAAGCAGATTATGTTGCACAGCCATTCTTTGAAAAGGCAACTTCATTCCTTGATACTGCATATTTCAGACCACAGAATGATCAGTACTCTTCTGTATCAACATACATTCAGTCTATGGTTGAATCCGTAGTATCCGGAACAAGTGTTGAAGATGCAATGAAACAGTATAATACAGATGTATCAAGAACTGTAGGCGAAGACAACGTAGCAGAACAGTAATAAACGCCTGAAGTTTCAGGCGGATGTCACAAAGGTGCTGTCTTGTACAGGCAGCGCCTTTGTTTTTGAAAAAAATACAGATTAAAAGGAGGAAGTCGTAATGGAGCGTTCCTTGAAAAAGAAATACTGGGCAGACCAGGCTAAGAAATCAGTTCTTCTGATTCCGGCATTGGTGTTACTGCTGGCATTTTTCATTATTCCTATTGTTCTGACGGTATACTATTCTTTTACAAATATGGCTCTTACAGGAGCAGCAGCGCAGAACTTTCAGTTTATTGGTCTTGAAAATTATAAAAGAATTCTTTCTGATCCAAATACACTTGTAAGTATCAGAAACACATTTATCTTCCTGATTGGAAGCCTTGTAGGCCAGTCTGTTCTAGGCTTTTTGATTGCATATTTCATGAAGGGAAAGGCAAAAGCTTTCAGAAGCGTTGTTGGTCCATGTATCCTGGCAGGATGGGTTATGCCGGAGATTGTTGTTTCCCTTTGCTGTCTGGCATTCTTTGATGTTTCAGGTACATTTAACAAGATTATCGGAACACTTCATATTCCGGGAGTTGACTTTATTTATGGTCATCCGATGATGACGATCATTATTGCTAACGTATGGCATGGTACCGCATTCTCAATGCTGAACTTCCAGTCTGCACTGGATAACGTATCCGGAGATATAGAAGAAGCTGCCCGTGTAGACGGAGCTAACAGAATTCAGACACTGGTTCGTATTATTGTTCCGTGTATCAAAGATACAATTGCTACGAACACGATGTTGAACACCCTTTCTACTTTAGGTGTATTTGGTCTGATCTGGGCGCTGACAGGAGGCGGTCCTGGCATGTCTACCACAACACTTCCAATCTATATGTACAATCAGGGACTGAAGAACTTCCAGTTAGGACAGGGAACAGCAGTAGGTATGATCCTTCTGTTTGTAGGTGCTGTGTGCAGTATTATTTATACCAGATTATTAAAATCAGATGATTAGGAGGAAAAGCAATGAGTGAAAGATCTGTAAAAGCACTTCATTATATATTGCTGGCCATTATAGCACTTGTATTTGTGCTTCCTCTTATCTGGCTGGTTGTCGCATCATTTGATATGGGAGCAAATCAGTCTTTGAAATGGCCGGATCAGTGGACGTTCAGTAACTATGCAAATGTTCTTACAAATGCAAGCAATTTAAAGGGATTTGGAATAGGTCTTGTAATTGCCGGGGTACAGGCACTGGTTGTATGTGTGATTTCAGTACTGGCAGCATATCCTCTTTCCAGATATAACTTATGTTATAAAAAAGGCCTTATGTACGGAATTCTGTTTATGACAGCACTTCCAATGATTGCTGTAATCGTTCCTGTATATAAAATGTTTCTGAAAATAGGGTTACTTGACAGCATTCCAGGTGTTATCCTGTATTTATCAGCTTCTGCATTACCATATGGAATCTGGCTGATGAAGAACTTTATGGATGCGATTCCGGTAGAACTGGAAGAAGCGGCATGGGTGGATGGTGCAACCACCATGCAGTCCATCAGAAAGATTGTATCTCCGCTGATGTTCCCTGGAATCTGCGTAGTATTTATCTATACATTTTCGGGAAGCTGGGGTAACTTCTTTATTCCGTACATTTTGTTAAGCAGTGCGGATAAACAGCCGGCAGCAGTTCTTCTGTATCAGTTCTTTGGACAGCATGGTTCTATCAGTTATGGACCACTGGCAGCATTTTCTGTAATTTATGCATTGCCATCTATCATACTGTACATTCTGTCACAGAATTACATGTCAAAAGGATTCACAATGTCAGGTGCTGCAAAAGGTTGATACTTTTAAATTACAATGACTGGGAGGTAGAAAAAATGGTTTTCATTAAAGAACGCATTGGCAAAATGCTGGAATATTTAAAAGAACAGATTTATCCGGAAAGTATGCCGATTCAGAAGTATCGAATGATCAAAACAGATAAAAGATTTGAGAATGTGTCAGAACTTGATACTTCTGGCTGGGAAGAATTTACAAATACAGAGCTTTGGGGCGGTCACAGAGAGTATTACTGGTTTGAGACTTTTGTAACTGTTCCGGAAAAATTTGATGGAAAATGTGTCGTATATGAACTTCTGACAGGAAGAGAAGCAGAGTGGGATGCGACCAATCCACAGTTTACGATCTATGTAAATGGTACGCTTGTACAGGGACTGGATGTAAATCACAGAGAAATTATCCTTGCAGAACAGGCAAAAGCCGGAACACAGTACAGAATTATTCTCTCTGCTTTTACAGGAGACCAGAATTTCAGCCTGAAGCTGGATTCAAAATTAAAAGTTCTGGACAGAAAAACAGAGAAGTATTTCTATGATCTTTCTGTTCCATACGAAACAGCACGTCTGTTAAATCCAGATGACAAAGCGTATATTACTATTATTCAGGCTTTAAATGATTCTCTGAATCTTCTGGATATGAGAAAAGAAGGCTCAACGGAATATTACGAGAGCCTGGAAAGCGCACAGGAATTTATTACAAAAGAATTTTATGAGAAACATTGTGACAAAGAACAGGAACCGGTTGTCTGCTGCGTAGGTCATACACATATTGACTGTGCATGGTTATGGACATTAAAGGTAACAGAAGACAAATCCGTGAGAAGTTTTTCAACGGTATTAAATCTGATGAAAGAATATCCGGAATATATTTTCATGTCCAGCCAGCCTCAGCTGTATAAATATGTAAAGAAAAATGCACCACAGGTTTATGAACAAATCAAAGAGCGTGTAAAAGAAGGACGCTGGGAGACAGAGGGTGGTATGTTTGTAGAAGCAGACTGTAATCTGGCATCAGGTGAAGCTCTTGTCCGTCAGTTCATGCATGGGAAAAAGTTCTTTAAAGATGAGTTTGAAACAGATAATAAGATTCTGTGGCTTCCGGACGTCTTTGGATATTCAGCGGCGCTTCCTCAGATCATGCAGAAATGCGGTATTCCATATTTCATGACAACAAAGATCAGCTGGAATGAGCTAAATAAAATGCCGTATGATACTTTTGAATGGGAAGGAATCGATGGTAGCAGAGTTCTGACTCATTTTATACCGACAAGGGATTACAATAAGGCTGCTGTGGAAGGTGGCACGGAAACAGAGCATTTTACAACGTATAATGGTTTCCTGAACCCAAGTCAGATGAAAGGCGGATGGGCCCGTTATAGCCAGAAGGAATTGAACGAAGAGGTTCTTTGCAGTTTCGGATTTGGCGATGGCGGCGGTGGCCCTACAAAAGAACAGCTTGAAAACCAGAGACGTATGAGTCAGGGAATTCCGGGCTGCCCGAGAACAAAAATGTCTACGGCACTTGATTTCTTCAAGAGGCTGGACGAAGAGACAAAAGGCAGCAAATATCTTCCGTCATGGGTTGGAGAATTGTATCTGGAATATCATAGAGGGACATATACTTCTATGGCAAGAAATAAGAAATACAACCGGAAAGCAGAGCTGGCTTATCAGGATGAAGAAACCTATGCGGCAATGGATGAAGTTCTGACAGGAAACACATATCCGAAAGATGCGCTTTATGAAGGCTGGGAAGTAATCCTCAGAAATCAGTTCCATGATATTTTACCGGGATCTTCGATTAAAGAAGTATATGAGGATTCCAAAGAAGAATATGAAAAGATATTTGCAGAAAACAAAGAGTTAAAAACTGCTTCTCTTGGAAGTCTTGTAAGAAATGTAGATGCACCTTTACATGCGGTTGTTGTATTTAATCCAAACAGTAGCGAAGTTCCGGGAATTGTTTCCTTTATTTGTCCAGAGGAGATTAAGAATCCGGTATTGAAAGATAATGGAAATACAGTTGCAATTCAGAAAGCGGGAGATACATATATCTTTACTGCTGCGGGTGTACCATCTAAAGGATATAAAACTTATGTTCTCGAAGACGGAGAAGAGAATGAAGAAGAGATTTCCATGGATGTCTCTGTAAAACATATGGAGAATGACTGGTTTGCAGTTGATTATAACGAAAAAGGCCAGTTCGCAAAGATTTACGATAAATCAGCGAAGAGACAGATACTTAAAGAAGGAAAAGCCGGCAATGTGATCATCAGCTATGAGGATCGTCCGCATAATTACGATGCGTGGGATGTAAATAATTATTATACAGAGAAATCATGGGAAATCGATGATGTTTCTTCTATGGAAGTAACAGAAAACGGACCGGTAAGAGCGTGTGTCAGAATTGAGAGAAAATATCTGGATTCTGTGATCGTTCAGAAAATCTATCTGTATCATGATATTCCGAGAATTGATATTAAAAATATAATTGACTGGAAAGAACATCAGATTTTTGTTAAGGATTATTTCCCTGTAGACGTACATACCAATGAAGCAACATTTGACATTCAGTATGGTAATGTAAAACGTCCGACTCACGCAAACACTTCATGGGATTTTGCTAAATTTGAAGTATGCCATCATAAGTGGATGGATGTGAGCGAAGAAGGATACGGTGTAAGTTTCCTGAATGACTGTAAATTTGGTGTTGGTGTACATGGAAGTGAAGTCGGACTTTCCATGTTGAAATCTGCAATCTATCCAAATCCGGATGCCGATAAGGAGCACCATGAATTTACATATTCTATCTATCCTCATGCAGAAAACTGGACGGATGCAAACACAGTTGCCCAGGCATATGAATTAAATAACCCGATGACCGCTGTTGTCAAAGAAAATGAGGGCGGAAAACTTGCAGGAGAATATTCATTATTCAAGGTTGATCAGAATAATGTGATAATCGAAACGGTTAAAAAAGCAGAAAACGGAGAAGACCTGATCGTTCGTATGTATGAGTGTTACAACAGAAGGACAAATGTAGTTCTCACCTGTGGGGAGAAAATTGCAGATGTGACTGAATGTAATCTTCTGGAAGAAGAAGAACAGCCGGTATCTTGCACAGAGCATACGGTTTCCTTTGCTATCAAGCCATATGAGATTAAAACATTAAAGATCAGACGAAAATAAATCAAACAGGATAAAAATAAGAGGAGGGACGATGTTCCCTCCTTTTTATAACTAAAAGGATACGATGATATGGGATATGAAACAGGAATAAAAATTAGAAAAAAAGAGTGGGATGTTTTTGTTTTTGGAGATGCGAATATTGACCTGATCATTCCAAATGTGAATCATTTACCATGTGCGGGACAGGAAGAACTTGTTGATACGATGAAAACTTTTGTGGGAGGCGGCGCAGCTCTTTTCACACTTGGACTTGGCAGACTTGGAATGCATTGCGCATTTCAGGGCGTAATCGGAGACGATTTGTACGGTGAATTTATATTGCAGGAATTTAAAGAAAAAAATATCGACACCAGATTTGTAAGCAAAAGTAAAGAAACAGGAACAGGAATTTCGCTGAGTTTCACAAATGAACAGGATAGAGGATTTCTGACTTATCAGGGTGGAAATGCAAAGGTAAATATTCAAAATATAAACCTGGAAGAAGTGTCTAAAGCCAGACACATCCATATAACAGGATACGAAGGAAACAGAAATCATCGGGAATATCTGCAATTTATGAAAACTCTGAAGCAGAGGCAGGATGTTACGATTTCTTTTGATCTGGGATGGGATCCGGAAGAAATCTGGGATCGCAAAATATATGAATTGTTTCCTTATATAGATGTGCTGTTTATGAATGAGACAGAAGCTGTCCGTTACAGTGGACTTGAAAATGTAAAAAAGGCGGCGGAGAAATTTGCGTCTATGTGTGGAACCGCAGTGGTAAAACTTGGAAAAAATGGTTCCCTGGCGGTAAAAAATGGAAAGTTGTATCAGGTGAATCCTTTTGCGGTACAGGTTCGGGATACTACCGGAGCAGGAGATTCTTTTAATGCTGGGTTTGTGTATGGATTTCTTATGGATAAAGACACAGAGGAATGTCTGAGACTGGGAAATGCATGCGGAGCATTAAGTGTGACTGCACTTGGCGGGAACAGTGCGTTTCCGGCTAGAAAATATCTGGATGACTTTCTGAGTGCGGAATAATAAAGAAAGGGGCAGCGAAAGATGAAAATTGCAGTAATAGGTGGCGCAGGAGTGCGCACGGTTATTTTTATTAATGGTCTTTTGAGGAGATATAAAAAGCTCAATATTGATGAAGTTTCTCTGTTTGATATTAATAAAGAAAAACTTGACATTATTGGAAAACTTTGTATGTATGTGGTGGAAAGGGAGAAAAAAGACCTAAGAATTACTCTTTGTGATACATGTGAAGGGGCTGTGGCAGGCACTGATTATATTGTAACTACGCTGCGTGTAGGCGGCGACCATTCCAGGGTACAGGATGAACGGGCAGCATTAAATGCGGGAGTGATCGGTCAGGAAACTACCGGTGCAGGCGGATTTTCTATGGCAGCAAGAACAATTCCGGTATTATTGGATTATTGCAGGATTTTTCAAAAATATGCGCCGGATGCTTGGATTTTTAATTTTTCTAATCCTTCCGGGCTTGTAACTCAGGCACTTACGCAGGCAGGGTATGATAAAGTGATAGGAATCTGTGATGCGCCCAGTGCGACGAAATTCAGAATGGCAGAGAGGCTTGGTGTGGAGGAAGATGAACTATATGTGGAGTTTTTTGGACTAAATCATTTGTCCTGGATTTCCAGTGTGAAGAAGAAGGGAAAGGAAATTCTTTCTGAACTGGTAAATGATGAAATTTTTCTGGATTCCATGCAGGAGTTTAAGACGATGGATCCGGAAGCTATCAGAAGCAGTAAAATGTTGCCAAATGAGTATCTGTACTATTATTATCACAGAGAAAAGGCTTTGGAACATATTTTAAACAGCGAAAATACCAGAGGAGAAGCGATAGAGAAAATCAATCAGCAGATGATGAAGGAACTTTCGGGAATGGATATCAATGCAGATCCGGAAGAGGCGCTTCAGACATTTCTGTACTATATGCAGGTCAGAGAAAACTCCTATATGAGTGTTGAGTCCGGAGTAAGTGTCAGACCTCTGCTTGAAAAAGGAAAGCTTCCGGTTCCGGAAGGAATGGGATATGCCGGTGTTATGCTGGACTGTATAGAAGGAATGCAGAGCGAAGAGGGAAAATACCTGGTTTTGTGTATTAAAAATCAGGGCAGTCTGAACTTCCTGGATAATGACGATATTGTTGAAGTTACCTGTAAGGTTTCAAGCAGAGGAATTGAGCCTGTGAAGTTTGGAAAAATTCCTCTTTATTGTGAAAATCTGATCCGAACGGTAAAATCATATGAAAAATGCAGCATAGAAGCAATCGTAACAAATGACAGAGAAAAAGCAGTATGGGCACTGGCCATGAATCCATTGGTAAATTCCTGGTCTGTTGCCAGAAAACTGGAAGAGGAATTTTATAATGCGCGGTCTTGAGAGAGGATTTCTTTTGTGATATACTAAATCGAAATCAGGGGATAAGCGCAATACTATATAAGGAAAGGAAAGTTGTATTTCGGTGAAAGAATACAGCCAGGAAATTTATTATGAAATATGCGGTAGCGATTGATATAGGCGGAACAAATACAAGAGTTGCACTCGTTAATGAGAAACTGGAGATTACAGACAGGCAGCAGTTTTCTACAAATCCGGAAAATCCGGAGGAAACGCTTGGAAAGATTGCAGAGGTGATCAAAGGATATAATCATGAGATCGTAGGCGTGGGAATGTCCTGCCCGGGACCTCTTGATCTGGTGAATGCCAGAATTATTACTCCTCCAAATTTAAGAGGAGACTGGCACCATCTGGCAGTTGCAGAGAAACTGCACAGCATGATTCATATTCCGGTATATTTAAATAATGATGGAAATCTTGCAGCACTTGCTGAGGCAGTTGCAGGAGAAGGAAAGGATTACAGATTTGTTCAATTTCTGACGATATCTACAGGGGTGGGTTCAGGATTTGTAATAGATAAGAAAATTTTCCAGGGCGCTCATGGCTGGGCAAATGAAGTAGAGAATACGATCATGATGCAGGATGGTCCGTCACATGGTACGATCGTTCCGGGTGGTATTGAAGCAATCAGCAGCGGAACAGCTATTACATTAAGAGCGAAGAAAGCAGGGCTTGATGTAAAACACGCAGGAGAAGTCAATGATCTGGCTGTTGCCGGAGATGAGACGGCGAAGAAGATTATGACAGATGCAAAACAGCATCTTGCTAATTTTATTGCCGCTATTTATAATCTTGTTGATCCGGATATCGTGATTCTGGGTGGTTCTGTGGCAATTAAGGTAGATGGTTTTGTTCAGGAAGTAGAGGAGCTTGTAAAGAGCAAGGTTTATGAAGCACAGAAAGAATTTATTAAAGTAAGAAAATCTACATTAAATGAAGATTCAGGTCTGATCGGAGCTGCGTATCTGGCTTTTTCAAAATAACTGGTATAAAAAATATTGATTTAAGAAGGTAATGGCATATAATTATGAAACGGCTGATCATAAAAAACAAAAGAAAAATATGGTGTTGGTTTTTGCTTATCATTTTTTTGATATTGGCCTGCAGGGCTGCTTATGTTACGGGCAATGGAGCAGGACAGACAAGAGATGATGAAGTAAAAGAAGAACAGGTAAAGAATGAAGCAATACAGGATGAAATGGAGAAATTATGCTGAATCAATTTTCAAGAACAGAGCTTCTTCTGGGAAAAGAGGCAATGAATAAACTGGAGAACTCCCGTGTGGCAGTATTTGGAATCGGCGGAGTTGGAGGATATGTATGCGAAGCACTTGCAAGAAGTGGTGTGTATTCTTTTGACCTGATCGATGATGATAAAGTATGCCTGACTAATCTTAACAGACAGATCATTGCTACCAGAAAGACGGTAGGCCAGTATAAGGCTGAAGTGATGAGAGACAGAATCCTGGAAATTAATCCGAAGGCAGATGTGAGAATCCATAAGTGCTTTTATCTTCCGGAAAATGCAGCTGATTTTGATTTTAATGAGTATGATTATGTAGTGGATGCAGTGGATACTGTGACTGCGAAGATTGAGTTGATCATGCGTGCGAAGGAGTCTGGTACTCCGATCATCAGCAGTATGGGTGCCGGTAATAAACTGGATGCCAGTGCGTTTCGGGTGGCGGATATTTATAAGACGAAGGTTTGTCCGCTGGCGAAGGTTATGCGCAGGGAGCTGAAGAAGCGTGGTGTGAAGAAGCTGAAGGTTGTTTATTCAGAAGAGCAGCCGATCAGACCTGTTGAGGATATGGCAATCAGCTGCAGATCGCATTGTATTTGTCCTCCGGGGGCGAAGCATAAGTGTACGGAGCGCAGGGATATTCCCGGCAGTGTGGCGTTTGTGCCGTCTGTGGTGGGATTGATTATTGCGGGAGAGGTTGTTAAGGACTTGACTGCGGAGTACAGAAGATAAAAAATGTTTATGTGGATGTGTATTGTATCAGAGATGGTATGGTGCACATCTTTTTTTGTTTGGGGGCAGGGAACACGCAGAAAAACAATTCATTTTGTGTGCACACAAAATTTTTGCGGGATGTTGAGATGGGGTGGGAATGTGTTGACTATCATGGGGTTTCAAAGTATAATGATGGCTGGTGAATTGGGCGGAAATACAGGGTGATTCATCAGATGTAGGCGATTGATTTTTAAGAGATAAAGGCAGGTTATATATGAATACAATTAGTGTGGAAGAGTTGGAGAAGATTGATTCTTCTAAGATTACGATCGTGGATGTACGGCCGGCGGATCAGTATAGCAGGGGGTCTTTTCCTGGGGCGGTGAATATTCCGCTGGATGAGTTTGATGAGAAGATGGAGGCTGTTGATAAAGATAAAACAGTATATGTTCTCTGCCATACGGGGGACAGGAGCCGGGACTGTGTGGAGAAGTTGAGTGAGGCTGGCTATGAGGCTGTGAATATTGAGGGAGGATATCGTGCGTATCTGAGACTTTCTCTGAGTCGTTTTATGGAGAATGATGCTAAGGAGCAGAAGGAACTGAAGACGAAAGAGATTGAGCACAGTATTATCAAGACGTTCAGAAAGACAGTCTGGAGACCGTTTACCAAGGCTTTGAATCAGTATCAGCTGATTCAGGAGGGAGATAAGATTGCTGTCTGTATTTCAGGTGGCAAGGACTCTATGCTGATGGCGAAGCTGCTTCAGGAGCTGAAGCGTCATGGGAAGATTCATTTTGAACTGGTGTTTCTGGTAATGAATCCGGGCTATAATGCGGATAACTGGAAGATTATTCAGGATAATGCAGAGCTTCTGGGAATTCCTCTTACGGTTTTTGAAAGTGATATTTTTGATACAGTGGCAGAAATTGAGAATAATCCCTGTTACCTGTGTGCGAGAATGAGACGTGGTTATCTGTATTCTCATGCCAAGGAGCTGGGATGTAATAAGATTGCGCTGGGACATCATTTTGATGATGTGATCGAGACAATCCTCATGGGTATGCTGTACAGTGGTAAGGTGGAGACTATGATGCCAAAGCTGCACAGTCAGAACTTTGAGGGGATGGAATTGATCCGCCCTATGTATCTGATCAAGGAATCTGCAATCAAGGCATGGAGAGATACCAATGGACTGCATTTCATTCAGTGTGCATGCCGTTTCACCGAGAACTGTGTAAGCTGTGGAGGCGGACGTGGTTCCAAGCGTGATGAGATGAAAGAGCTAGTTGCGCAGTTTAGAAATACAAGCAGTGTGATTGAGACGAATATCTTTAACAGTGTGCGGGATATTAATCTTCGTACTGTTATGGGATATCATAAAGATGGAGAATACTACAATTTCCTGGATGACTACGATCAGCGTGGAAATAAGGGCGCTGATAAGGAAAAAGAATGATAACAGCAAAATCTTCATTTGTGGAAGAGAAATACACTGCTCAGTATTATAGCGGGAACAGCTGTCTATATGTTTCTGGTGCAGGTGGTGTTCTAAAAGGAGGAATCCATGACCTTACAGGAGATTCTTGAAAGTGTAAAAAGTGGTTCTGTATCTGTAGAAGAGGCAGAGAGAATCCTTAAGAAAGAAAGTTATGAAGAAATGGGATATGCGAAGCTGGATACAAGCCGCAAGGCAAGAACCGGTTTCGCAGAAGTAATCTACTGCAGTAATAAGGCAGATGAACATCTTCTGAATATTTTTGAAAGATTATACAGAGAAGACGGTGAGGTATTCGGAACCAGAGCTTCCCAACATCAGTATGAACTGGTGAAAGAGAAGTTTCCGGAAACAGAATATGATCCAATCTCACGCATCTTAAAGATTGAGAAGAAAGATAAGAAGCGCATTGGTAAGATCGCCGTGTGTTCAGCAGGAACTGCAGATATTCCGGTTGCTGAGGAAGCTGCACAGACAGCGGAATATTTTGGCACAAATGTTGAACGGATTTATGATGTGGGAGTCAGCGGAATGCATCGTTTATTCTCCAGACTGGAGACGATCCAGAGTGCGAACTGTGTAATTGCAGTTGCGGGAATGGAGGGAGCTCTTGCCAGTGTGATGGGCGGTCTGGTGAGCAGACCGGTGATCGCAGTACCGACATCTGTGGGTTATGGTGCAAGTATGCATGGTCTTTCGGCACTTCTTACCATGATCAATTCCTGTGCGAATGGGATTGCTGTGGTGAATATTGATAACGGCTATGGTGCCGGCTATCTGGCAACACAGATCAACCGTCTGGCAGCAGGTACAGATGAGAAAGGAAATTGATTATGGGAAAAACATTATATCTGGAATGTTATTCAGGGATAAGTGGTGATATGACGGTTGCGGCTCTTCTTGATCTGGGGGCTGACCGCTCAGTGCTGGACAGGGTGCTGAAGAGTCTTAAGGTATCAGGATTTGAGACAAAGATCAGCAGAGTTGTAAAGTCCGGAATAGATGCATGTGATTTTGATGTTGTGCTGGATAAAGAGCATGAAAATCATGACCATGATATGGAATATCTGCATGGACATCATCATGAAGGTCGTGAGTGCAATCACGCCCATGGCACAGGAACAGCGCAAGACCATCACCATCACGAACACCGTGGAATAAAAGAAATTACCTATATTATAGAGCATAGCGCAATGACTGAGAATGCAAAGAAGATTGCATTGCGTATATTTGAAATTCTTGCAGAGGCAGAGAGTAAAGCACACAATGTGCCTGTGGATCAGGTGCATTTTCATGAGGTGGGAGCAGTGGACTCTATTGTGGATATTGTGTCTGTGGCAGTCTGCCTGGATAATCTGGATGTTACAGAGGTGATCGTTCCTGTTCTCTGCGAGGGACGGGGAACTGTCCGTTGTCAGCATGGCATCCTGCCAATCCCGGTTCCGGCAGTTGCAAATATAGTAAGTGCCAACCATTTACATCTGAAAATGACAGAGGTAGAGGGTGAACTTGTAACGCCTACAGGTGCGGCGATAGTGGCAGCAGTGAAAACAAAAGATAAACTTCCGGAAACATTTGAAATCCAGAAAATTGGAATCGGTGCAGGTAAGCGTCAGTATGAGTGTCCGGGAATCCTAAGGGCAATGATTATCTCACAGAGCGCAGAAATAGATGAAGAAAAGGCTCAGACAGAAGAATTCAAAAACCCGGAAATCGGAAATAATCCGAAAGCTGAAAATCAGGAAACCAAAGATACGATTATCAAGATGGAGACAAACATTGACGACTGCAGCGGAGAAGTTCTGGGATTTGTCATGGAACGTCTGATGAAAGCCGGTGCCAGAGATGTGCATTATGTGCCTGTTTTTATGAAAAAGAACAGACCTGCATGGGTTCTGAATGTGATTTGTAAGGAAGAAGATATGGAAACGCTTCAGAATATTATTTTTGAAGAAACAACTACGATCGGAATCCGTTACACGAAAATGAAACGCACAATTTTGCAGAGAGAAGCGCGTGCTGTACAGACTCCATGGGGAGAGACATTAGTGAAAGTGTGCAGGTTGAATGGAAAAGAACAGCTTTATCCGGAATATGAAAGCGTTGCGCAGTTAAGCAGAGAAAATGAAGTTCCATTTACGCAGATATATAATTACCTTGTTAGGAAGAAATAAATTCTCTGGTTTTCAGAGTTTTGAGAGTGTGATTAATTTCAGAAAGAATATTGATTAAACAGACTCCCGGAATTGTAAGTTTCTGACTATAGCAATTCCATAAATTACTGCAAACAATCCAGTACATTATAGCGTGAAGTCCTTCGTCAGATATCTTTGCCATGCGTCAGCACGCCTGCAGGTATCTTCCTTGTCCTTCGTACTCTGCTGAACTGTCTTGATTGCATTATTTTATGGAATTACTATAAAAAGACGAATTTCGCCAATTTATATATGAATTTCGCCGTTTCAGAAAATTTTGTGATAAATATGCTATTATTTAAATACAAAGTAAGAAGAAATGCAATATATATGAAGGAGGATTAACTTTATGAAGAAAAAAGTAATAGCATTGTTAATTGGGGTTTGCTGCTTGAGTTTAGGAAGTATCCCTGTGTATGCGGATACAGTATTTTTTACATTGACAATACATCATGGAGGAAGCGTAGGGGAGCCGGATGATGCTCTCTCAAAGAAAGTTTTAAAAAATACAGATGGGGACAAAAAGTTTTGGATTACCCAGAAATCATTTGATAATTCTGGAAATAATAATGGAAAGATTAAAGCTTTTTCACAGATAACAGGACAGTCAGGAAAATCGAAGTACTGTATTACGCTGAAAAAAGGAAAAAATAATGTATTATCAAGTCAATATTATGGTTGGAACTCTGTTCCAGGAGGAATATATTATAATATAATCAGTGAATATGGTGGTGGATCAGTTAATAGGGCAACAGGAAATTATACGCCATAATTATTGATGGCACAGGCACTGATGCCAGTGTCTGTGCTATTTACAAATATACTAAGAGAGGAATATTATGGTAAAAAAAAGATTCATTATGAGTATTGGAATACTGTGTTTGTGTGCTGTAGGTATTAACATGAGGGATTCATCAAAAGAAATTAAACAGGGAAATATTCAGAAAACTACTCATACGATAAAGAAAAACAATAATGAATACAAATTCCCCTCAAAATATACAGAATACAACGGAAATGTGATATTTGATACTGAAATTATAGTGGACAGCAAGAGCGAAAAAAGAATTTTTTACCAGGGAACAGCCATTCAAAAAAAGATTAATTTTAAACCTTTAAGAGATGAAATTTTTGCAAATTCATTAGAAACAGTTGAGGAAAGCACTATAGATTCGACAAATTATGTGGGTGAAAAGGGAGAACTTAAGATATGGCAGACACCTTCAGAAGGAACTCTATACTGTTCCAATGTAAATAGCAGTTATGTATCACCTTTATTTTATCATATCAGCCAGGCATTCACATTACCGGAAAATAAAGAAGATAAGAGTGTCTGGTCGAAGACAGAAGAATTTGCAGATTTTTCGAGAGAATCAGCGTGGCAGAAGCTGAATGAACTTTTCAAAAAAATGGGAATTAATCTTCCGGAAGAATATGTATGCTATACTCTTCCTGCCGCTGTGATGGCAGAAAGAGAAAGTGCAAGAGATGTGTATGGAAATGAAGATGAAACTGCTGTAAAAAGTGACTGGACAGACAAGGATGATTCGTATTATTTCGTTTTTCAGAGCAGATATTGTGGTTTGCCTACGTATCATCCATTTGCTTTTCAGCAGACAAGGGACTGTCTTGAAAACGAACCTGTTCAGGCAGCAATATCGAAAAAAGGACTGGAGTATCTGTCGGTAGAGAGAATTTTTGAATATAGGCAAAAAGAGAAGTCGATTCAGTTAAAGTCATTTGATGAGATAGCAGCAGCTATGGAAACACAGTTTTCTGAAATACTGGAGGAGAAAAAATATACAGTAACACGGGCAGAACTTAAAGCATTGGAAAAAATGACCGGAAAATCGGACTATACAATGACACCCGTCTGGATTATTTGTGTAGAAGCAGAAGATGATAGTGGAACATACCAGTTTCAGAAAGTATTTGATGCAGAAACTGCCAGGGAGATTATATTTTCATGAATAAAAGAGGATATATTACAGCAGAATTTTACAGAGTTTTTGGGAATAGATACTGGTATACCTGTGTTCTGACGGTATGGGGACTATTTGTGCTGAGTACCTATATCGGAGATGACAGACAAAATCTTACCGCACTGGAGTCTCTGGATAATAGTCTGTATGGGATGACGGGACTCTTATGTCTGATGATCTGCTCATTTTCCTATGCCGGAAGTCTTTCTGAGGATATAGAAAACAGATATCTGATTGCTGAATGCATGCGTGGAAATGTAAGAAATTTTACAAGAGCACGTGCTTTGCTTATTTTCTTATCTGCACTTTTGACAATGATTACAGGAACTGTCTGTTATGCTTTATTTGTTGCATGGCGAAGTGGTGGATGGTATAGTCAGAACAGTTCCAGCTATCTGCTTCTAAAAGAAATGGGAGGCTGGTATACAGGAATACTGGAGAAATATCCCATCATATATTTTGTCATAGCGGGTTGTCTTTATGGATTATTGGCAGGATTGCTCGCACTTTTATCTGCGTTGTTTTCCTTGTTTGTTTCTAATAAGTTATTGACAGCTTCTGTACCGTTCCTTTCAATGTATCTCTTGTTAAACCTGTCTGTTGTTTCAGATTTATGGAATGGATGGTTAAATGTGTGGAATGTCTTTCAGCCTTTTTACAATGTAACAGGAAGCGATACAGGTGATTTTCTGTATGCAGTTCTTTTTTCGGTAATTGCAGGATATTTATTATATTGTTGTATATTCTGGAGAACCAAATGGAGGATCATACATGGATAAAACTTTAATACAGGTATATCTGAAAAAACCTGTTTACAGATATTTTTCAGCAAGGACATTAGAAGTAAATGTATTAGTACTGTTTACCTTGCTGACTTTTTTACTGCCGCTGCGTAAAATATCTGCTGCTTATCAATACCATGTAAGTTGCTTTGTGCTACCGCATTTGTTTACTTATTTATATTTTCAACTGGCTTTTTTTGGAACAGTCATTTATTTTTTTTCTGATATTCCATACATGAATGTCTGGGAGATGAATCGCATCATGCGTCTGGGAAGAATAAAATGGACAGCGGAATGTGTCTGGTCAATTATTTTAAACAGTTATCTTTTGATGGCAAATGTATTTGTTCTGTCATTAATTCCACTGGTTGGTATCTTAGAATGGAAAATGGAGTGGGGGAAATTGTTGTATACATTGGCTGCCGTTGGAGATGACAGGTTGTTTTTTAATATTTCCTATAAAATAATATCTGCATATACACCTGGCAGGGCTATGTTCCTGTTATTTTTTCTGGGTGGCGGTATTATAAGTCTGACAGGTCTTGTGATGTTTGCGATTAGTATATGGTTTAACAGAATTGCAGCGGCTGTTTTCGTAACAGTTTTTACGGCACTTCCACTTATTGCGGAAAATTTGGCATATCTGGATAATAATTTAAAAGTATGGTATTATTCACCGGTAAGCTGGACAAGACTGGATTTTATTGAACTGGAATATGTAAGAGGTTTGCCGGGACTGGATTATATTGTACCGGCATTGCTGATACTTGTAATGACTTCAGCTATATTGATTTTTGCAAAAATAAACAGAGTGGATTTTCAGTGGAATGATGAGGAAACCATATGAAAAAAATAGTAATAGAACATTTGTCAAAGAAATTTGGAAAACAGGAGGTTCTGAAGGACATTAATCTGACAATGCAAACCGGGAAAATATATGGAATAGCCGGATATAATGGATCAGGAAAAACGGTTATGTTCAAATGTATTTGCGGATTGATAATTCCGGACAGCGGAATTATCAGAATCGATGACAAAAAAGTCAAAAAAGGTGAAATTCTGACAGATGTGGGTATGATTATTGAAGGCCCGGCATACTTAAAAAGAAAGTCTGCGTATGACAATTTATGTTTATTATATCAGATAAGAAATAGAGTAGATAAAGAATACTTATATAAAGTATTGAGGCAGGTAGGCTTAGATCCGGTATCAAAGAAACCAGCAGGAAAGTTTTCTCTGGGAATGAAGCAGCGGTTAGGAATTGCGCAGGCGGTTATGGAAGATCCGCCATTTTTGATACTGGATGAACCGTTAAATGGTCTGGATAAAAATGGAATAAAAGAAATGAGAGATTTTTTTCTGGAAATGAAAAACAGTGGAAAAATTATTTTGATGGCAAGTCACAATAAATATGATATGGAAATTTTATGTGATGAACTTTATGAACTGGAAGCGGGAAAACTGGTGTATGAAGAAAATGATGAACTGTCATTAGAGACACCAGATATAAAGTGGTAAAGTAATATGAAAACATCAAATCAATTTCAGAGAATTAAGACTGTTGTTTTATCGTCAGCAAATCCGGTAAATATGGCGATGAAGCAGACTCGAAAAGAAGCACAGTTGCGTTATTTTAATGATAAACTGCAAAGTGGACTGGATTAAGATGCATTATTTACGAGGATTGCTATAGTTTCCAGAGCTTTGGGAGTGTGATTATTTTTATATTGAAAAAGAATGCCAATGGTTATATACTTCTGGTAGTATGAAAGGAGTAGAAAATGTTATATATTGGCATTTGTGATGACGATGAGGGCGTTTGTGCTGAATTGGAAAGAATGCTTTATGATTATGCGGAACAAAATAAAATTCAGATGGATATTGATATTTGGTACAGAGGAGAGAGTCTGTGCAGATTTCTGAGAGAGAAAGAGCAGATTTCGGATGTGTTGTTTCTGGATATAGAATTACTGACAACAAATGGAATTGAAGTGGGACGTTTTATAAGAGAAGAACAGGAAAACATGGAAACTGCAATTGTTTACATTTCAGCGAACAGCAGTTATGCGATGGATTTATTTCGTGTACAGCCGACAGATTTTCTGATCAAACCTTTAGACAAAATAAAAGTTGGGAATGTCATGGACAGGATTCAGAAAATTTCAGAAGTCAGAAAAGGTATTTTCGAGTACTTTGGCAGTGGATATTATTTCAAGGTGCTGTATAAAGATATTCTGTATTTCAGCAGTCAGAATAAAAAAGTGTATCTGGTTTTAAAAGACGGACAGAAAGAATTTAATGGCAAACTGAAAGAAATAGCAAAGAAAATTCCGGGAAATTTCATTCAGATTCATCAGTCGTATCTGATTAATTTTGATTATATCGAAGAATGTTCTTATGAATCTGTGAAAATGAAAAACGGAGATACAATTCCAATCAGCCAGCCATATCGGAAATCAGTGAGAAAGCAACTGGCGGAACGTGTGTGGAGGGACAGAGAGTAAATGTTTGCGTTGATAACTACATTAAGCACGAATCTTTTGCGTACATATATAATCTATCGCTTTATGAGGTTGTTCTTTTGGACAGATATTGAGGAAAAGAAAAAAGAAAGAGCCTGTTATGTATTGTTTTTTGTTTTGACAGCAGTGGTACATCTGATATTTTGTTCGCCAGGTATGGGTGTGATAACAAATATAGTGCTGATTTTTTTGATTACAGTGTGTTATGAAGGAGCATTGAAAAAGAAAATATTTGTGACACTACTTGTATATGGAACTAATATGGGATGTGATTTAGTAGCTGTTCATTTACTGACAGATTATTCAATAACAGGGAAAGTCGGTGAATGTGCTGCGTATATAACTGTACTATTATTGCTGATTTGTGATGTTATTTCAGAAAAAATCTTGATTAAGAATAAAGGAGAAGATAAAACTCCGCATGGGATGATACTGGCGGTTATTTCAGCACTTTGTCTGGCAGAATTGCTTATTGTTGAACAGGAACTAAAAAATCGTATCCTGCTGGTGTTATTTGGATGTTGTGTTTTGGCAGTTGTATTATTGATTTTCTATTTATATGATGTTCTGATAAGTGCGTATAAGAAACTGGAAGAACAATCTCTTATGGAAAAACAAATGCTCATTTATTCTCACCAGTTGGATGTGTTGATGCAATCGGAAGAGAAAGTAAAAGCTCTACGCCATGACCTGAAAAATCATCTGGGAGAACTTGCATTTATGGTTGGAAATCAGAATAATGAAGAAATTCAGAAATATATACAGGACATGGGGGAGTATATGCAGAACCAGTCTGAACTGGTCAGTTGTGGGAACAAGAATCTTGACAGTCTGCTAAATTATCTTCTGGGACAGGCAAAAAAGAAACTGAATCATGTAGAGTATGAGGTGCAGGTACCATCTGATTTGTGCATATCAGCATTTGATCTGAATATGATTTTGGGAAACTTAATAGAGAACGCAATAGAAGCAGCAGAACAGACGAAAGATAAATGGACGTCAGTGGATATATACTATGAAAAGGGTATGCTTTCCATGGAAATTAAAAACAGTTTTCAACATGAATTGGATGTAGAGAAAAATAAATTATTGTCAACGAAGGAAGAAAAAGGACATGGCATTGGTCTTGCAAATGTCAGGAAGATGGTAGAAAAATATCAGGGATTTATGGATATTTCGAATACAAATCAGATTTTTACTGTAAAGGTAATGCTGTACTTATAAATTATGTAGAATCTATGAAAGATAGTGTAGTGGTAGGCCTGCGCTGTCTTTTATTTTGCAGAAAATTAGTCAAGAGGGAAAATATTGTGACAGAAAACCTTATAAAAAACCACAATATGTTTTCGAAAAACGAATTTCGCCAATTTATATATGAATTTCGCCATTTTAGAAAATTTTGCAATAAATATGATATTATTCAAATACAAAGTAAGAAGAAATGAAATATATGTGAAAGGAGAATGAGAAAATGAGAAAAGAATTAAAAAAAGTCATTGAAAAAATTGCGATTAAAGCTGCTTCTTCGAATGTAAATGAAACATGTTCATGGATTACATATCAACCCAAAGTACCAGAATCGGTAAAAAAATTAAAAAAACATTGATATGGAAATACAGACCTTTTCAGAAGAAGAAAAAGAAGAAATCATTCGATATGGACTTGATAAAATAAAAAATTCCTGCATGATGAGTGCTGTTACACTGCTGATGGGATATGCCTTTCATGTGTTTTTACAAAGTATAGTTTTTCTTATATGTTTTATTGCTTTAAGAAAATACGCAGGGGGTTATCATGCTGATACACAAAAGCGGTGTTATGTAATTTCTGTATTGATTATTGCGGTTGCATTATGGGCAACCAGATATAAGTCTGATAATAGTGTGTGTTTTGTTTTTATACAAAGTTTAAATTTTATAATTCTGTGTTTTCTTGTTCCTGTGGATAGTAAGAATCGACGTCTGGAACAGTGGGAAAAAGAAAGATATGGAAAAAAAGCAAAAGTACAAATATTTTGTATGTATATGTTGTGTTTGATTTTGTATTTGGATAAGAAACAAAGTATAGCTGTTGCTATTGGCGTGGCAAACCTGACAGTTGGAGGATGCGTATGTGCAGGAAAAATGAAAAATATTTTACTGAAACATAAAGAACAATTTAGAAGGGGGAAGTAAACTGGATAAAAAAACGGGATATTATCAATGTAGTAGATGTACTGCTATAAAAAAAGCTTGAAAGAATTGACACTGTTTGTGTGTATATATGTTTTCGGGTCATGAGATTTCAAGAGATGAAGATATCAAAATTTTGAAAAATACTGTGAGGATTTATGTAATTGATATAAATTTTATATCTTAAAAAGCAGTTTGAGAATATCATGGACGGTTATATACAATTAAAAGATGATATAGTACACAAAAAAGTCTGGTAAAAACAGACTTTTTTGTGTACTATAAAATAAGCAGTTTTATTGATGCAAAAAAAGACATAGAGATATTGTAGCTTATATGATGAAGTAACTGGTATATTTTTTGCTTAATTATATAAAAAAATCATGGAGAAATATATTATTATGAAAAAAGTAAATAAATTTAAATTACTGGCAGCAGGGCTATTGATAGGAGTTGCTTTTTGGCTGTTAGGATCCGATTTCTTTACATTCATGATATGGTGGGAAATTTTATGGATTCTTGGATTGGTATTTATGCCGATAACGGCTCAGATATTCAAAGGTTTTGATGATAATGGATGGATGTATTCAAAGGTTATAGCAATAGTGATATGCGGATATGGAGTATGGATTTTGACTTCTATAAAAGTGTTTCACTTTACCACATTGAGTTCTATCGTAATTACTACCTTATGTGGGGGGAGCAGTATTGCTTATGGAATATATGGAAAACAAAGAAAGATTTTTCCGTGGAAACATATGGAACTTGTTTATTGGGAAGAAGTGATTTTCTTTGTTGTATTTCTTTTATGGACATATATGGCAGGATTTCATCCGGCAGCTCATGGAACTGAAAAATATATGGATTTTGGTTTTATGAAGTCTATGATGCGTAGCACAACACTTCCGTCAGAAGATATGTGGTATGCTGGCAAAGCTTTTAACTACTATTATGGTGGTCAATATTTTGCGGTGTTTCTTACGAAACTTACAGGAACAAAGGTAGAGATTACATACAATCTTATGCGTACCATGATAGCTGCATTTGCGTTTGTATTGCCATTTAGTCTTGTGCGCCAGATGCTTAAGGATAAATTAGGTAAAAGGGGAAGAGCATGGATAACAGATTTTGGAGGTATTTTAGCAGGTTTATCTGTATCCATGAGTGGAAACCTTCATTATATTATATATGGAAAAATTTTTACATTACTGGGGATAAGAGAAGATTACTGGTTTCCAAGCACAACACGATTTATAGGATTTGATCCACCTGTGACAGGGGACGAGACAATTCATGAATTTCCTTCATATTCTTTTGTTCTTGGGGATTTACATGCGCATGTGATTAATGTGTTTTTTGTTTTGGCAGTATTGGGGATTTTATATGCATGGATAAAAAGAAATTCCGGTAAAAGCTGGAAACAGAAAGAGATATTTCTGCTGGGACTGTTCCTTGGAATTTTCCTGTTTTCAAATACATGGGATTTTATGATTTATTATGTTGTAATATGTGGAACACTGTTTTTTGGAAATTTGAAGAGATATCTTAATTTTACAGATATGAAACCTTCAGATATGAGAACCGGTATAAAATGGAGCGTTGTGCAATGGATAGAACTTCTGCTGACTGCGGTGTTGATTTCGTTACCATTCCATTTACAGTTTAAAAGTGTTATGGTACAGGGAATCGGAATTGTGAAAATTCATACGGCGTTTTATCAGTTTTGTGTATTATGGGCTTTTCCATTGCTTATATGTGGATTATTTGTCGTATCTACGCTGATAAAAAATAGTAGAATTTTTCTCTCTGCCGCAAGATGATTTTAGGTCGGTTGAGGGATTAGAAAACGCCGGAAACCCGCATAAACTCTATGTTTTTGCGGGTTCTCGGCGTTTCTTTTATCGCCTGTATTAGTGGTGCTTTTTCGGTAAATGGTGCCCAAATGGTGCCCAAATCCCACGCGGGGCTATAAAACGATATAAGAAGCGGTAAAGAGATACAGCGGTTAAAGCTCTAAATCGCTGCTCTTTTTCTTTGCCGCGCTCTTTGCTTTCTTCGGCTCGGCTTTCTCTGCCTTTGCCGGGTCAGACTGTTTGACCGCCCCATGATAAGCGTCTAAGACTTCTTTCTTGCGTTCAAGCCGCACGTCCACATAACGGGCGGTAACAGCTTCAAAGTTCATAGACAGTCCAAGCGATACGCCGATACCCGCAAGCGTATGTCCTAACACTTCGCCTACGGTGTAGAAGTCGCCTGTCAGTTGGTGCATATTCGTAGCCGCCGTATGGCGTAAATCGTGAAAGCGGATATGCGGCATATCCAAATCTTCAAGCAGTTTTCCAAACTGGGAAGATACCCACGACGCGGAGATAGGGGAACCGTCCGGCTTCGCTACAACAAGGTCATTGTCATAGTATGGTTTTCCGTCTTTTTCTGCCTGTTCGCGCTGCGCTTCCTGCATAGCAAACTGTTTGAGGAAGAACGGGCGGGCAAGCTCTGTGATAGGCAGCTTTCGCCCGTTGGATTTCGGCGGTGCCATTTCCTCAATGACTTTTGTTTTCGGCGGCACCTTAAAGGGTAGCTGCTCGGAAACGTCAAAGGTGTTGTTTTCCAAATCCACATTACGCCAGCGCAAGCCCAGGATTTCAGAACGGCGCATACCGTAAAGCCCGCCTAAGATAACGGGCATTTCCCAAACGGTACCCTCGACGCGCTGCATAAGGGCTTTTACCTGTTCCGGCGTATAAGGGTCGGGGGTCTTGTCGCTCTTTCCAAACTTCGTAAGCGTGTCCTTTGCTGCGTTTGTTTCGATATAGCGGTATTTCCGGGCATGGCTCAACGCCACGCTCAAAACACGCTTTGCCCCGGCTGCGGTGGACGGTTTCAAGCCTTTGTCAATAATCTGCTGAAACATTTTGTCTACCATAGCGGGGGTAAGCTGATTAAGGGCAACGCCGCCGATATAGGGATTGATATAGTTTGCAATCGTCTTTTTGTACCCGTCGTAAGTAGAGGGGCGCAAGTTCACTCTTGCATAGCTTTCCACCCATTCATTCAGATAGCTTGCAACGGTCTGTTTCCGCTGTGAAGCGATAGACGCAATCTGCCCCGGATTATGGAGCTTTGCTTTCATCTCTGCTTCATGCTGCGTTGCTTCCTTTTTTGTCGGAAAGCCCTTTTTGGAATAGGTTTTCTTTTCCCCATTCGGGGCGGTGTACTTGATATTCACGTCGTAAACTGTTCCCGGTCGCCCGGTCAGTACGCCGTTGCTGTCGCGTTTATTCTTAACCTGCCTTGTTGATATAGCCATAGCTTAACCTCCCTGTCGTGCCGGGGGCTTCGCTGTCGTCTTTGCCCTGTGATACCAGTCCCAGATTGCAGCGTCAGCTATCAAACGGCGGTTTCCATTCTGTATATATTCAAGCTCGCCGCTATCCATAAGCTCGCGCAGCTTATTTTCCCCGATACCGCTAAGCTTGCTCATTTGCTCAACGGTCTTTAACATAGGGAATACAGGGATAGCGGGGCTTGTTGTTTCCTTTTTTGCCATAGGAAAATACCCCCTTTCATAAATGGCTAAAAAGTCAAGTTACAAAAAGTGGGCTTTAACCGGGCGGCTGTTAGCACAACCTCGCGGGAATTGCACCCCTGCTCATTTAAGGCAGCTTTACCCATTGCCTGCGACGCTCTGAACGCTCGGACTGTGGCTGTAAAGGCTTATCTCCCCTCAATGCGTGTCGTCGCCCGCAAGCTGCTAACTTGCTTTCCATCGTGGTGTTTCTCGCTCGGCTTTTCCCGATAGGGGAATAGCGTCATGGCGCACCCTCTGTATGGCTCGGCGCAAAAAGGACGTACCCGGTTTGCCCTATACTGCGTCGCCGTTATCTTGCGTCGCTTTCTTTGTCAAGGAACATACGGGGCTGCTGCGGATTGATACGAAACGAAAAAGGGGTTAAGACGTTTCGGTATCGGTGCAGCTATTCAGCCCTAAATGTGAGGATTGCCCTCATTAGCCTTGCTTGCAGCCGTTGGCGAATATCCTCGTCAACGCCAAAATAGACGTTTCCGCGCTCGTCGCAGAGCTTTCTCATAGAAAGGCTCGCTATGTAACCGCTAAAGTGCTGCAAGACAATTTTCATAGCGTCCGGGTCGCCCTTTGTCGCTGCCACAATGACAGGATAGGGAACAAGGGCAACGTCCGGGAAGTCAGATTGTTTACCATTCGTCCCATTCATCAGCGTGTTCCTCCAAATATTTCTTCAAGATTTCAAAAGAGCTTGTCCGTCTGTACTGTATCGTGCTGCGCGACGTATTGAATAACTTTCCAATCTCCACGTCGGTCATGCCCTCGAAATAGTACAGCATGATAGCTTTCCTTTTTTCTTCCGGCAAAGTGCGGATTGCTTCAAGCAACAGCTTCGGCGTGATTTTCTTTCCCGCCTGCTGATAGCTCGGCTCGGCTTCTTCGTCTTGAAAATACTTGTCAAGCGTGTAAAGCTGCCGCTCCTCATGCAAGGCAAGGTCGGAAAACGACACTTCCTTTGCTCTGCGACGCCGGATTTCCTCATGGGCGTTGCAGGCTTCGTTGTGCAGCACCCGTTTACAGAAACTTTGAAAGATACATTGCTTCTGAAATTCCACGCGATTAGGTTCCATGTTCTCACCTCCTTTCGTGCCGAAAGGTAGGTAGTACCTCCCCTTTTCGCGGGATAATACAGGCGATTTTTTCAAACGCCGAATGAAAGCGAAACTTTTTTGAAAAAACCTCCCGAAAATGCAAAATGTGCCTGTCTGCAAGACGCAGACAAGCGCAAGGGAATTGAAAGCGGTATTCAGATGATTTGACAGTTCATATCTAAGGGTAGAAGTGTCCCCGGCGATGGTCGGGCTTTTTTTGATAAGTCAAAGAAAGTAGAATATTGTCGATATGGTTTATCGCTCATGGCGGCTACCTCCTAAAGCCGCCGTTTTATATGGCTATGGGTCGTCGCGCAAAAAGAAACGGCGGCTCTGAAAATCAAAGCCGCCGTAATTTAGAAATGGCGCGTGAAAATACCTCTGCTTTGCGACGGCTTTTTTTCTTTTGCCGTCGTCCGGCAGATTATTTCTTTATGAGTAAGGGCGAAAAATCAATCGTAATCATAAAATTATGGTCATGTATTTCAATTATTGGATTTGTACAATTCATCATAAGTAATAGCTTTTTCACAATGTAAAGTCCTTGTCCAGACGTACCATTACTTCTTGAAACATCTGCTACATAAAAGCGTTCCAACAGTTTTGAATATTCTTCTGTAGGAATAGATGCAACAGGATTTTTAATACAGAGTTGTACAGAATCTGCGATATTAATTAGTTGAATTACAACATTATTTGTAGTGGATGTTACCGCATTGAATATAAGATTTTGTATAATGCGAATACACGCCTTTCTGTCAGCATTAAGATAGATGTCCATATTAGGTATTTCTATTTGGGGTTCAATTCCATTAACGCTGAAAATCGAATAATTGTCTAGCAGGATTTCAGTAAGCAATGAGCATAGCTCAACCTTTTCATAGTAAAATGGATATTGTCCTGCTTCTAAAAGAGAGATTTGATAAAAGTCATCTATGAGACGTTCTAATCTCAATGCTTTTCCGGATAATGCTGAAATATATTCCGCTCTTTTTTCATCAGGCGCACTTGATAGAAGTTGCAAATATCCGCGAATGGAAGTTAGTGGTGTCCGTAAATCATGAGAAAGGCAAGAAATATTCTCTTTTAATTCATTCTCCTTTTTTTGAATTTCGCCCAGATAAATATTATCTTTTGATACAATCTGATTTATGATTTCAACCAAATGCTCTAACCGCCTATCAGATAAAGACACTGTAACTAACTTTTTCGTTTTTCTATTCAGAATAGCATTTAGTTGGACGATTACTTTATATATCTGTATTTTCCAGTTAATTAAAGAAATTGAAAGGATAATGACCAATGCTATCAGAACAAGAAACATAATCGCCCAACCCATATTCTACCTCCCTTTTACTTGATTTCTTTTCTAATCATAATAAGACCGCCAACAATCAAAAGAGAAATGCACCCTATGAAATAGAATGGTAAATGCTCAATAATACCCATTGTGCGACAAGAGCTGAAATTCATCCAATAGTACATAGGATTTCCATATACAAAAAATTTTAAGGGTATTGAAACCGTCTCCATATCACTCCATAGCATTAAGTAAACAGACGCTCCACTGAATACATATAAGCAGCAAATCCCTGTTACAATCCCTGTATTTTGAATAACGACACATAAAAAAATAGAAATGCTTTCTAATGCTAATAAAACCGTTCCGCAAGCAAGAGCCCATCCCAAAAGGTTTATTACTTCACTCGCAGTTGGAATGTAACCGGATTGTATGATTTCAATAACGAAAAATGTAGCTACAAAAATCAGATACGTTATCAGAGACACCACCAATATTGTAATCGCTTTGGTGTAGTAGAGAATAGTTCGTTTAGTGCCGTATGCAACAGATAATTTGATTGTACCCGTATTATATTCTTTTGTAAAAAATATGGTTGCAAATAAAATGCCAATAATCCAGAAAAAGGCTGTATATGCAAGAGATGAGCGGGCAACAGTTTGAAACGTTGGTATTTCACTAGATAGATAACACTTAGCTTGAAATCCGATTACACTTTCTGTTCCATCTCCGGCTCCAAAAAAAGTCATGTCACCAAGTGCAAAAGAGACCATTATAACCGCCGCACATACGCCTAATATAGTTATCAATATCTTTGAGTGACGCAATTTATAAAATTCAGCTTTAAAATGGTTAATCATTTTGGCACCCTCCTATCAAATTAGTGTAATAAGTTTCAAGACTATCTCCAGATTGTGCTAACTGATAAATCGTAATGTTATTTGCACTTAGCAACGCTGATACTTTTCCGGCATTTTCAACATAATCATATAGATGAATACTTTTGTCTGGCATAACAGAAAAATTTGAAGTATTCAGTTTGCTTTCCAATAAAACACTAGCAGCAGCTACATCATTCACTTGCAACAACAAATGCTTTTTGCAGCGTTTGTCTAACTCTGTAGCGGTAATTTCCTGTAAAAGTTTCCCCTCATGTAAGATACCATATCTATTTGCTAATTGATGAAGTTCCGTGAGAATGTGACTTGAAATCAAAATAGTGATTCCACGTTCTTTATTTAGTCTTTTGAGTAAGTTTCTTAATTCGATAATTCCAGTAGGGTCTAGTCCGTTAATTGGTTCATCTAGTACGAGAAATTCAGGATTCCCAAGCAAAGCGATTGCGAGAGCTAGTCTCTGCCGCATACCCAAAGAGAAATCTTTTGCTTTTTTCTTTCCGGTATCTTTCAAACCAACTAATGCTAAAGCATTATCAATGCAACCTTTTCCTGGAATACCGCGTTGCAAACGTTGTACCTCCAAATTTTCATAGGCTGTCATATCAAGATAAAGAGAAGGGCTCTCAATAATACAGCCAATGCGCTCACGCTGCTTTGCAAGTTTCTTATTGCTTTCACCGAATAAAGCAATTTTGCCAGTAGTAGGTTCTGCCAGTCCGGTTAGTAAACGAATCATTGTTGTTTTACCGGCACCGTTTTCTCCGATAAACCCATAAATATCTCCTTGCATTACAGACATAGATACTTGATTTAGGGCTAGTGTATTGCGATACTTTTTTGTGATGTTGATAGCTTCAAAAACTGTTACGTTCATTTTTTCACAGCTCCTTTCTTGTTATTTAGTATCGCAGACAATTCCTTGAATAATCTAAAGGTAAAGCTAAAGATTATCTAAAGCTCACTTTGCAAATCGGTAACCCAAGCCCCATATGGTCTTAATTCGGCAGCCTTCGCCCTTTAATTTTTTTCGTAAGTTACTTATATGTGTGTTAATGACATCATTATCCCTTGCAAATGGTTCTTGCCAAATACTTTCATAAAGATTTTGCTTAGAAAAAACTTTATCAGGATATTTCGCCAGTAGTTCTACAAGTTGATACTCTTTTGCTGTAAGCACAATAATTTCGTCTGCAACAGTAACTATTTTTGAAGATGTATTAATGGAAAGTTCTCCAAAGGTCAAACAAAGATTGGGAGTATCTTTTTGACTTCTTAGCAAATTGCGTTCAATTCGCGCTAGTAATTCGTCCAAATCAAACGGCTTTGTTAAATAGTCATCAGCACCCAAGCGTAGCAGTTCGACTTTGTTGAATGTTAAACTTTTTGCAGAAACAACAATTACAGGTACGTCTGAAAATTTTCTGATATTTCTAATTAACTCATCTCCACTGATAAAAGGAAGCATTAAATCTAAAATAATTAAATCTGGGGATAATTCTTTTATACGTTCAATCGCATTTGCACCAGTAAGTGTGAAGAAGACTTGATAATTGTACTTTTCCAGATGGTCTTTTATCATAACGCAAATTTCTTTATCATCTTCGATAATTAAAACATTATTCATGTTGAAACTCCTTTCTGCGTCTATCAGTTGGCTTTTCCACGTCTTTTGGTATCAGCCACATACTACCAAATTTTGAAACGCCCGGTATGCGCTCCCCCTCACAAAGTTTCTGCACCCGTCTTTCTGAAATGCCCCATTTGCCCGCTGCTTCTGCACAAGACATATATTCCATAAGCCACCCGTCCTTTCTTCAAAGTTTATCAGTATAATTATATACGGTATGGCGAATAATAGCAAGTGCGGAAATAGGCATTATTTAGGTTCGTTATAGGAAGTATATAGACATATCCAAGAAGAAAGGGGAACAGTAAAATGTAACTGGGTGAATGAATATGGCAAAAAGACCAGTAGAAAAGTACGACTTCAAGGCTTTTGGGCAAGCAATAAAGAACGCGCGGAAAGAGCGCAAAGAGAGCCGCAAGAAAGTAAGCGACGAAATGTATATTTCCCCGCGTTACCTTGCAAACATTGAGAACAACGGGCAGCACCCTAGTTTACAGATTTTCTTTGAGCTTATGCTGCGCTATCATATATCCGTAGACCAGTTTCTTTTAGATACGCAGCCGGAGAAAGACACAAAGCGGCGGCAGCTTGACGCGCTTCTTGATGATATGAGCGATACAGGCATACGGATTGTCACCGCAACGGCAAAAGAGATTTCCGAAGTCGAAAAAGAGGGCGAATAGGAATGTCCGGCCTAAAACTGAATAGGATTTAGGAAGCGTTGTAATCTTTTTTGAGATTGCAGCGTTTTTCTTTTGCGTAAGTTTGGCAAAACGTGGCTTTCTGTTGTAATAGGGAGTAAGAAAAAACTTTCATAGCAAGCATAGGAAAGGGGTACCCTTTCCGTATTTTCGCCCTCCTGCGCTGCGGCGCGTCGGTTGAAAATTGCTTGTTGGGAAGTGTCCCAAACCCTCGGAATGGAAAGGAGTGTGAGCCGATGAACGGCAGGAAACGGACAGTACAAATTAAATTCAGAGTAACAGAGGAAGAACGGGCGTTCATTGAACAGAAAATGCAGCTCGTCCCTACCCGGAACATGGAAGCCTACTTGCGGAAAATGGCAATCGACGGGTATATCATTCAGATAGACCATGCCGACATAAAAGCTATGACAGCGGAGATACAGAAAATCGGGGTCAATGTCAATCAGATTGCAAAGCGCGTCAATGCGACGGGCAGCGTCTACCAAGAGGATATAGAAGAAATCAAGGAGGTGCTTGCGGAGATATGGCGGTTACAAAGATTAAGCCTATTAAAAGCACGTTAAAAAAAGCCCTTGACTATATCCAAAACCCGAACAAGACGGACGGGAAAATGCTGGTGTCCTCGTTCGGGTGCAGCTATGAAACGGCAGATATTGAGTTCGGATTTACATTGTCGCAAGCTCTTGACAGAGGAAACAACCTCGCACACCATTTGATACAATCTTTTGAGCCGGGGGAAGTCGATTATGAGAAAGCCCATGAAATCGGAAAACAGCTTGCCGACGCGGTAACAAAGGGGCAATATGAATACGTCCTTACCACTCACATAGATAAAGGGCATATCCATAACCACATCATTTTTTGTGCGGTAAACTTTGTAGACTACCACAAGTATGTTTCCAACAAGCGCACCTATTACGGAATACGCAACATCAGCGACAGGCTGTGCCGGGAAAACGGCTTGTCCGTCCTTGTGCCGGAGAAAGGCGGCAAGGGAAAGAATTATGCGGTGTATAAGAAAGAGAAAACCGCCAAAGCAAAATTGAAACTTGCCGTCGATACCCTTATCCCCCAAGTGTCCGACTTTGAAGAATTGCTCGCGCGGTTACAGGCAGAAGGCTTCACAATCAAACGGGGAAAATATGTGTCCTGTTTGGTTCCGGGACAGGAACGGTTTACCCGTTTGAAAACCCTCGGCGCAGATTATACAGAGGAAGCAATCCGGGAACGGATAGAGGGCAAGCGTACCCGCACCGCCAAAGCTCCCAAGACAGAACGCGGCGTGTCCCTGCTCATTGATATTGAAAACAGTATCAAGGCGGCGCAGAGCCGGGGTTATGAACAATGGGCGAAAATCCACAATCTGAAACAGGCAGCTAAGACCATGAATTTTATTACGGAACACAAGATTGAACAATACACCGACTTGACCGCAAAAATCGCAGAGATACAGACAGAGAGCGAACAGGCGGCAGACGCATTAAAGAGCGCGGAAAAACGGTTTGTAGATATGGCGGTGCTTATCAAGAATGTTTCCACGTTCCAAAAGACAAAACCCGCCTATGACGCATACCGCAAAGCAAGAAATAAGGACAGTTACCGGGCAGCCCATGAGCGCGAAATCATCTTGCATGAAGCAGCGGCAAAGGCATTAAAGGCGGCGGGCGTTTCCAAGCTCCCGAACCTCACCGCGCTGCAATCGGAATATGAAAAGCTCCAGGAACAGAAAGAAGCCCTTTACGCCGACTATGGCAGACTGAAAAAACAGGTCAAAGAGTACGACGTTATCAAACAGAACATAGACAGCATTTTACGGCAGCCAAGAGAACCGGAACGGGAAAAAGGAAAAGAACGCGGGGAGTAGCTTTGTTCATACTTGTATGATATAATAGTTCCTATCAAAAACAGTAGTTACATACCAAAGTGATACATTTTCAGCAAAGGAAGTGTCAGAGAATGGAACAGGAAATGCCGGACTATGAAACGATACGCGCCGCCGTTGCGGGCGAAAAATGGGCGTTGGAAAAAGTGCTTGCTTGTTACGGTGACGAAATCAACCGCCTTGCAATGGTAAAAAAGCGTCAGCCGGACGGAAGCGTAAAAGAGGAAATCGACGACGATTTACGGCAAACGCTCATACTGAAACTGTTAGAAGCTATCCCACAATTCCCAATAGAAAAGGAGTGATACCATGACACGCGGGGAAATTTGGAAAGACTTTTTTAAGAGAACCGTTTTGCCCGCCGTTATCGCATTGTTTTTATTCTTCATGTTTAAGAACGTCTTTACAGAGGACGGGCAGACCAATTACTTTTATGTGTGGCTGTGCTGCGGTATTCCCTTTGGTATTCGCCGTATGTTCGTATGGCTTGTACCGCATGGGTATGACATAGCCGGAACGGTGGGTATCATTGCCCTCAACTTCATTTTGGGCGGCATTATCGGTGGGGTCATTTTGATATGGCGGCTCGTCGTGGCTGCATGGTATATCCCCCTTACGATATACCGTTTACTTACCACAGATAAGGGCGCAACCCCTCAAATCAACATGGAAAAATAGCAAAGGAAAAACCGGGACGCAGACAGTCAGTAAAGACTATCCGCGCCCCGGTTTTCTTATGGGTGCAGTTCTGAAATGTTACGCAGTAGAACGCCGTTTTTAAGGGAAAAGGTATAAAGCCCTTGCCCTATGAGGAAACGGTTGTCAGAAGCCTGTAAAACAAGGCTTTTTTCGCCCTTACCGCGTAACAAGAGCGCGCCGTTTTCTCATGCGCTCGGCTGCCTGTCTGCGGGTAATCCGCTTCCGACAGTCCGGGCAGTATTTGACGCTGTTAGAGGTGGACGCAAAGAACGCGCCGCACACGGTACATTTCTTTCTGTCCTCGGTCTGATAGAGTTCCGCATAGAGCAGCTTATCAAGAGGAAGTACGGCAATCCGAAACCACTTACAGAGCAGGGAATAGGAAATGAGCTGCGGGCATACGCAAGTGTCCCCGTCGTCCAGTAAAATACAGTTGCCATTCTCGCAGTTGCAGCACTCCTTTTTCACAAGGGTGTTTACCTTGCGGCTTTGTCGCGGCGTCAGCCGCTTAATCCCGGTCATACTTCATCAGCAGGATAAACGGAAAGCTCTTTGTACTCGGCGTCGGTCAGCGCGTTCACTTTGGAAATGGTGCGCTCTGCAAGCTCCCGTAATCCCGCGTCCATGTAAGGCAGCGCAGCGGTCATGTTCTCAATAAGCTGCGCCTTGCTTCCCTCATGGTAAATGCTCAAAAGGTTTGTTTCCTCAACAGTAAATCTATTCATGCTCATACCTCCAAATCGTGATTTTTTCTTTTTGCCGCTGACTTTTTCGGGGCGGCTGTTTTCTTGTCTGCGGCAAGCTGCGCCCGGACAGAGGGGCGGGGCTTTTTAATCTCTTTGTCCCGGTTCTCTCCCTTGTCAATCAGCGCATACGTTCCATGTCTGCCCTCGATTTTGGAAAAGGAAAGGGTCTTGTAAGGCAGCATGGAGAAAAGGCGGTCAATGTCCTTTGTGTTCGCAAGCTGCATGAACGCTGGGGAAAGCTCCACCATGAAATGGGTCTTGTTCGGGCTGTTCGGCGTGTCATGCCGCTTCATTTCCCGCACAATGCGCCGTGCTTCCGTTTCAATCAGTCCGTCATGCAATGCGGCGATATGGGCCTTAAAATCTCCCGGTGGAAGCTGCTCCCTGTTGCGGTGTTCCTCCCGTAAGAGCCATTTAAGAGCGTCCGGGTCGTTGGGTATGGCTTCAAAGCGTTCAAACTTCCCAAACTGCGGGTCTGGGCTTCCGTTGAAATACTGTCCGGCGGGTATCATCTGCTCCCCGCGCTCATAAATCAGCTTTACCGTATCGGCGGGCAGCCCTTTTTCTTTGACGCGCTCATAATGGCGGGAATAGTCAAGTTCATACAGATTGCCCTTGATTTTTCCATGCTCCTTGCCTGTCAGCTCGATTGCATAGGCAAGAATACGGTCGCTTGTCTGCTCCATGTAAAAACGCCAGGTATTATGGGGCGCGGTGTCCTTTAGGAAAACGTCACGCTCCCGGAAGCAATGCGTCCCGGACGGGCGGCAAAACCATAAGAGGGTCTTATCCTCTTTACTTGCGCTTGCCGCCGTTTTTGCGATAATCTCCCTGTCAATATCAAAATCGCTTTGGTAAAAGCCTGTATTCTGCTTCATAATCGCATCGAGGGAAGCGAACACGTCTACATCTTCAAATTTATTTAATTTGCTCATGTGTCAGCTCCTTTCCAAGTCCTGCGACTTCTGCTTTGCGTTCTTCTTTTTCCCCGTCCGTTCTTTGTCAGCTTTAAGCTGCGCCCGGATAGAGGGCTTTTCTTTGCCGCGTTCTTTGTCTGCCTTAATCGCTTCTGCAAGGTCAACAAGGGAAATCTGTTCCCCGGCTTTTACCTTTGCTTCCAGTTCGTCAACCGTAGGGGTGTTGTTGATGATACCGTCAAAGTTGTTGTCGTTCTGCTCGATTGTGTCCTCGACGTGCTTTAGCGGGTTTATCTTTTCCGGCTGTTGTGTCTGCTCCTGCAAAAACTCCGGCACTTCCTTGTAGCCGAAACTATCTACATAATGCGCCGCGTCCTGTCCGTTCTGATGAAGCACTACCACGTCGGAAACGGAAAGGCTGTGTCCCTTAAAATCTTTCGGGTGGTCGATATTGAAACGGGTGTAAATATCTTCAAGGGAAGTACCCGGCGTAAGCTCTGTGGAATAGACAAGCTCATAGTTTGTCTTATCAACCACATTTCCCGCCGCCTGCAGGCGGTCGTAAGGCTCAAAGCGGAAGTCCCGCGTTTCGTCCCCTTGCTTTAGCTGATAAATGGAAAAGGTGTCTTTGTCGGCTTCGGCTTCCTGCGCCTTTGCATATAGCTCCTTTACTTCTCCCTGCGTCAGCTCTCCGGCGTTCAGCCCGCCCATGAGTTCCCGGCATTTTGCAAGGCTGCCGATATACAGCACGTCCCCGATTTTTGCCCTGCCGTTTTCCTGCGGGAGATAGGCTTGCAGGAAAAAGCGGTCGTTGTCGCCCGTTGTGCGGGGGTTGGCTTCAATCTTGTAAATGTACTCCTGCATGGCGGCTTTCTCCCTCGGAGCGTCCTGCGCCTGTTCCTTTTGCAGCTCTGCGATATGTTCATCAATGCTGTTGATGATTTCCGCTGCGGTGCTGCGGATTGTTTCAAGGGAGCTTTTCAGTTCGGCAAGGTCCCGTCCGGCACTCCACCCGGCAACATACCCAAAGGAATAATCGGAAGTATCAAGCCCGTAATGCTGGCACACGGTATAGGCAATACTTTCTGCCTGCACCTCACGGGTGCGGCGGTCGGGTCTGTTCTCCAAGTCCTCCAAAGGGGCGTTTAGGTCAATGTCGTGCAGCTTCGCATGGGCGATTTCATGGATAAGGGTCTTTAAGGTTTGCAGCTCGCTCATGCCCTCATCAAGGGCAATACGCTTGTCCTCCAAGTGGTAGTAACCATGTGCGCCGCCCTCGATTTTTTCAAAGCCGACAGGAACAGGAGAAGTCTTTTCAAGGGCAGCGAAAACGTCCTTGTAATGCTCCACGTCCCCGGTCAGCATATTTACGGCAATGTCGGGGATTTCCTTTCCCTCGGTCTGCGATACGTCAAAGACCGATACCACCTTAAAGGCGGGGATTGTGATTTCCTTTTCCTCGGTTACGGGCTTTCCGTCCTTGCCGATAAAGGCTTTTCCCGTCTGCGGGTCGATTTTCTCCAGTTCCTTTTTAATCTTAAAGGGCGACGGGGCAAGGATTTTGATACCCTTTTGTCCTTTCATCACGTTTCGTCCAAAGTTATTTTTCCATGCGGAAAATCCGGCGATAAGGGAAGCGTCGGGCTTTTGCATGGCGATCAGCAGCGTATTGTTAAAGCTGTAATTATGAAACTTTGACATGACGCGCAGATATTCCTTGTAACGCTCGCTGTCGAACAGCTCCGTAATGCCTTGCTCCAAGCGGTCGGTTATCTCTTTGAGCTTTTCGGCTGGCTTCTCGCTCGTCAGCACGATAGGGATAACCGGGCGCGGCTCCTGCTGCTGTGCTTCGGGAATGGTCGCCGTCTGTACTGCCGGGGCTGCGTCCAGTTCGATGGTCGGCTGCGGGTAGCTCATAATGCGGTATTCCTCCGGCACGTCCCGTCCCTCAAAGTGTTTCTCCCATTCGTCGCCGCTTTCCACAAGGTAGCCGTATTCCGTAAAGCTGCCTTTTTCCTGCGCGGCGGCGTTTCGTCCAAAGGCGATAGGGTCAATGCTGTTTTTCCATTCAGCGGGCATTTGCACCATGCCGGATTTGTTAAGGTAATAATCGCCCAATTCGCGGGGATTATGTACTTCGGGGATATGCACGAAAAAGTCCTCGTTATAGGTAAAGTCAATGAGCTGCCCGATATTCTCAAAACCGTTCTTTCGCTGCGTGGCTGCGTTCAGCGCGGCAATACCGGCAGCGTCAAGGGTTTCCAGTCGTGCCGCAAGAAAATTCAGCTCGTCCACTTGTGCGGCGCATACCATGTCATAAGGCAAGGCAATGTGCCTGTCCTCCCGGTCAGAATAGCCGTGAATGAAAAAATCCTGCGGATTGTCAGCGGTAATGCCGACGCTTTGCATAGCTTTGTGAAGTTCTTTCTTTGTGGCGGGCATGGAAAGCCAGTAGCCGCCCGGTTCTCCCGTTTCAAAACGGGTGTGGCTGTCAATCAGGATTACAAACTGTTCCGTTTCCTGTCCCGGTTCGGTTCTCGGTGCAGCGGCGGGAATGTCGGCGGCGGGCTGTTTGATTTCCTCGCCCTCTACGGTGTAGCCCGGTAAGAGCTGCCCGTTTACCCTAAACTGTTCCGCATATTCCGGCGGGATAGCCGGGGCGATTTCCGTAAAAAGTTTTTCATACGCCTTGATACGCCCATTCAGATATTTTTCCATAGCTGCCCGGTCAGCAAATACCTTTCTGTCCTGTCCGGCGATTTTCGCCTGTCCGTATCCGTGGGGGCTGTTGGTGTAGACGTTCCAAGATAACGTATAGGAATATGGAATAGATTTCTGTGCTGCCTTGTCGTAGCGGGTATTTTCGTATACATGGTAGCTCATTTTATATACCCGGTTGCTGATGGTGTGGCGGTCGTTGTCCTCGTCCTGCCACTTGTTCGCCGTATGCTTCACTTCGGGTATTCTCGCATACTCAATCGCTTTGTCAAATAGCAGGGTCTTTCCTGCCTGTTCCTCCCATGCGGAAGCCTGTACTTTCAGATTTTCAAAAACAGTCTGTTCCGCAACCGCGCTTTCCTCCCGCAGCTTCACAAGCTCGGCAAGAGGTAAGGCGGTCAGCGGGGAAATGTCCGCGTTTTTCGTGTCAAAATAGATACCGCGCTCAATCTTCATCTTGTCGGCGGCTTCCAGTCTGTCGCGGTCGTATGAGGAATAACCTGTTTTCCATTCGTCCATTTGCTCGCTCCTTTCTTTTTCAATCATGCGGTGCATAAGCTCGTAGTCCTCAATGCTCATGCTTCCGTCAAATATATAAGGGTCAAAATCTTCCCCGTCCCGGTATGGCTTTTCGGAAAAGGGAAGCCCCGCTGCATGGGCGGCGGCTCTTGCTTCCTCGATAAGCTCCGGGGGAAGTCTGTCGTCGTGGGCTTCGATAAATCCGGCAACGTCATTTGTGCCGTTTTTGTAGTGGTGGCGCACTCCGGCGGTCAGCTCGTCAAGGCTCATATTCTCGCCTAAATGCCCGCAGTAGTAGCCGTTTAGAATAACGGCGGCGGGGTCAGCCGCCTTGATTTCCTCTAACCGGCTCCTGTCAAACGGTTCTAAAGTACCGTCCACTTCAAGATAAAACAGCTCGGCGTTCCATGAACGCCCCTCTTTCCAAAATGCTACCCATGCAATACCGTCCCTAAGTTCCTCTTGATAGTCCTTTACGCTGTCGCGCAAACTTGCCATGTGTAAAACCTCCTTTCGCGTATGGCAGCGCGGACGCTGCGTTTGTGGTTACATAGTCCTACTACGGTGCGCCCGCATTTCTGCCAAAGATTTTTGAGGATTTTTAGAGGGTTTGGGAAACTTCCCAACAAGCAAAATCCCCGCCAAGCTCGGTAAGAGTGGCAGGGATTTTACGGAAGTGGGTACCCGCTTCCTATGCTTGCTATTCAAGTTGTTTGTCCTTTGAAATGGTTACTTTATAATTCACATACTTGCCGCCCGTGTCGGCTAAAAGTACCGTTCCGTCGTAGGTTTTGCCCGTTTTTACGGAATACAGCTTTTTGACTGTTGCCTTGCCGGATTTCAAAAGTGCTGCGGCAATCGACCGGGTAAAGACGGTTTTGCGTTCCTCAAAGAAACGGTCATTTTTCCACATGGTAAAACTGCACTCTTTGTTGGAACAGTAGTAGTTTTTCTTTCCCTCATAGACCGGGGATTTGCAGCGGGGGCATTTTCCAAGCTCTGTTTTCTCTGCCTTGAAAAGCTCCTGTTTCTCGCCCAGTACGGAAGCATAGGTTTTCACAAGCTCCCTTGCCATAGCTTCAATACCCTGCATGAAAGCGGCAGGGTCGGCGTTTCCCTTTGCAATCTGCGTCAGATTGTTTTCCCATGCAGCCGTCAGCTGCGGAGAAGTTAAGCTATCCGGCAGGACGCAGACAAGGTTTGTGCCGTCTTTGGTAGGAAGTAGCTGCTTGCCCTTGCGCTCGATAAAGCCGCCTTTTACTAACTTTTCAATGACAGCGGCGCGGGTGGCAGGCGTACCAAGCCCCCGGCGTTCTGCGTCCGGGTCGATGTCCTCATTTCCGGCGCGTTCCATAGCAGACAACAGGCTTGCTTCATTGTGTGGCTTCGGGGGCGTGGTGTCATGCTCCGTAACCGCTGCGGCAGGATTTTCAAAGGTCTGCCCCTCGGTAAAATCGGGAACATCTAACGCAAGTTCGCTTTCCTCGTCGTCGCTGTCGGGCTTCTTTTTGAGGGTCGCCCGGTAAAGCCGTTCAAGCTCTTTCCACCCGGCAGCGATTACCGTCTTTCCTCTTGCCGTAAAGTCATGGTCAGCGCAGGAGAAAACCGCTGTTACCGCTTCGTAAACGTGCGGTTCTGCGGTCGCCATAAGCAGACGCGCCCCGGTAAGGGTAAGGATATTTCTTTCACTTTCCGGCAGCGCTGCAAGGTCAGCTTTTGCAAGCTCCATAGTGGGGATAATGGCGTGGTGGTCTGATACTTTTTTGCTGTTCAGAACGCGGGAAACTTCCGGCGTAAAGGAGACACCCACCATAAAAGGCAGCTTGCCGCAAAGCAGCGATACGATACCCGCCGCTGTGTCGCCCATGTCGTCGGTCAGAAATGCGCTGTCCGTTCTCGGATAGGTCAAGAGCTTCTTTTCATAAAGGGTCTGTGCAAGGTCAAGGGTCTGCTTTGCCGTGTACCCGTAGATACGGTTTGCTTCCCGTTGCAGAGAGGTAAGGTCAAAGAGCTTCGGGGGCGCAGCGGTTTTCTTTTCACGGGTCAAGGAAGTACAGACAGCCGCCGACGCTTTGCAGGCCGCTTTCAGTTTGCCCGCTTCATCAGCGGCGCAGAACTTCGCGCTTGCCGCTTCTGCGCCGGGGAGCATAAGGCGCACATGATAGTATTTTTCTTTCTTGAAGTTTGTAATGGAAGCGTCCCGGTCTACAAGCATTTTGAGGGTCGGGGTCTGCACACGCCCCACGTTCAAGGTCTTTCCATACAGACAGGAGAAAAGGCGGGTCGCGTTAATGCCAATAAGCCAGTCAGCCTTTGCCCTGCATAAAGCAGAATGATAGAGGGCGTCATATCCGCGCCCGTCCTTCAGATGTTCAAAGCCGCTTCGGATTGCGTCCGTTTCCATAGAGGAAATCCAAAGACGGGTAAAGGGCTTCTTGCAGCCCGCTTGATGATAGACAAAGCGGAAAATCAGCTCGCCCTCGCGCCCTGCGTCGCAGGCGTTGACAACCTCGGAAACGTCGGCGCGGTGCATGAGGTCTTTTAAGATTTTGAATTGCTTTCCCTTGTCGGCAGCTACGGTGTACTGCCATTCCTGCGGCAGAATGGGTAAGCTGTCATAGCTCCACTTTTTGTACTGTTCCCCATAGGCGGCAGCTTCCGCAAGTCCTACCAAATGCCCGATACACCAAGAGATAACATAACCGTTCCCCTCGATATATCCGTCTTTCTTCTCCCTTACGCCAAGGGCGGCGGCAACCGCCGCCCCGACGCTGGGTTTCTCACAAATCACAAGTTTCATTCTTCCTCGTCCTCCTGTTCGGTGTCTGCGCTGTCAGCTTCTTCCGGCTCGTCCTCGTCGTATTCGTCAAAATCGAACTCGTCAAGGTCGGTGCTGCCTTTCACGTTCTGTTTCGGTTTCATAAACTTAACGTAGTAGAGGGCTGCGCCGCCGCCAAGCAAGCCCACGACAAGGAAAATCAAAAGCCCGCCCATGCCGTTTTGGGGCTGCTCCTGCTCGGCGGGTTCCTCCGGCGCGGCTTCCTTGCCTGTGCAGCTATCCATGTTGACAGAGCAGACAGGGCAGGCGGTGTTGACTTCGCCCGCCTTGCATTTCTCGGTACAGTTGCAGACAGCCGGGGGTTGTTCGGTCTGTTCCTCCCCGATAATCGCCATAAGGTCGCTTTCGTCTACTTGATTTAAGAAGTGGACGGAATTTTCCCCCTCGGCTGCCCGGTCAACGATAATGTAAAAATAGTTGCCGCCTTTGCTTTTCACGACGATAAACTGCTTATCCTCGGCAGCGTCCCCGTCAATGTCGTCCACAAGGGTCATGTTGCCCTCCGGGGTCAAGGGCTGCGGTTCGGTTTCCACGATTACGCCGCTGTCGTTGGTTTCTTCCGTCGGGGTCTGTGCATAGGCGGTAACGGAAAAGCCGCCCACAAGGACAAGGGCGGCGCAAAGTACGGTAAGGCTTGCAAGGATTTTATTCTTCATCTGCATTGTCCTCCTGTTCCTCATAGTCTGCGGGCATAGGGGCAATGCCCGGAATACCTCCGCCCGCAAGCATGGCGGTAAGCTCCTGCGGGGTAAGGCGCATGGAGCGCACGAGCTGAACGATTTGCAGATTTTCCGCTTCGGTTTTCTGTGCTTCCAGTCCGCGCAGCCTGTTCTGATACTCCGTGATTTTCTCACGGGTCTTTTGGATTTCCTTGTCAATTCTTTCGATTTTACTCATAGCCATAATGATTTTTCTCCTTTCGATTTTCAAATGTGTTGTTGTATGTCAGTTCCAGTTCATCAGCCCGTACCCTTTGATACAGGCATAGTCAAGGGGATAGCTCTTAATCTTGCAGGCGTCGCCGGAATTGCCCTCCACGGTATAAACGCGGCCCTCGTCCCTGCCGATAACAAGCCCAACATGGTCTGCGCTGCCGTCTAAGTCCCAGTCAAAAAAGATAGCGTCACCGGGGGCAATGTTTTCATAGCCCCGCGCTCCCCATTGTCCGTGAGAAGTAAACCACGGAATACCCTGCGACTGGCAGGCGGCAAAGCGCGGCTCGGAAAGTCCCATTTGCCCGTAGCACCAGGACACGAAACAGGCGCACCATTCCACGCGGGAATTAAAGCCGTACCAGCTCCAATACGGATAGCCGCCCACATTTCCGACTTGCCGTTTTGCAAGGTCAACGATAGCGGTATTGCCGGGGCGCGTTCCGTTTACAAAGTCCACGCCGCTTAAATCTTCCGACGCGGAAGTGTCGGGAGAGCCGCCGCCAAAGATAAGGGGCTTGTTCCCGCTTGTCTGTAAGTACACCCGGTACATTTCCAGTTGTTCCGGGGTCAGATTGTTTTCCGCAATGGTGGATAGTGGGGTATTCGTCAGCTTGACGTTCAAGATGTAATACTCATAAGGCACTTGTACCGTGTAGGTGTCCGTATGCTCGTTGCCGTCCTCATCTGTCCATGTGTCGGTGCGTTCTTCCTCCCGGTAGCGTATTTCCACTTCCTCGGTCAGCGTCAGCTTGTATTGTTGATTGAAAATCCGCTGTAATTCGCTCTGTACCTCGGCGCAGGTGTAGCTTTGGTATTTTGCGGTCAGATAAGACGCTAATTCATGGGGATTGTGTCCGATATTTGCAAGGTCATAGCGGTACTCGTCATAGCCCGGATTGTCGCGCTCGATATTGTCAATCCTGCTTTGCAGCTCGTTTTCCAATCCTGCGTAGCTGTTTTCCACTTCCACAAGGTCGCTGTCCTCGGACGTATAGGACGTTCCAAGCACGCCGTTTAACGTGCCGGAAAACATTGCCCCACAAGAGGACAGCCCGGACATAACCATGATAAAGAGCAGTAGCACCCCGACAGCGATTGCCACACCCGCCGGGTGCCTTGCCACAAATGCTGCGGTCTGCTTCGTTTTCTCGGCGGCTTTGGCTGCCGCCTTGCGGGTGCGTTCTGCCGCGCCCTTGATACCCTTTGCGGTATTGCGGGCTTCCTTTGCATACTGCCGCTTGATTTTCTGCTTCTGCCAAAACCGGGAAATGGGGTTACTGGTTAGCTGCGGGTTCTCATGCAGGGTCTTGTGATACTGAAAGTCCATATTTGCCCGAAAAGCCGCTTTTTCTGCCTTTGCCGCTTCCCGGTAGGGTTTCAGCTTATGGTTGCGGTAGCCCTGCTTGATTTTCCGCGCCCCGTACTTCAATCCCCGTTCTGCGGCTTCCTCGCTCTTGTGTGCGCCCTCCACGCCGGAATTATCCTTTTCGACAGAATGGATTTTGTTATGTACCAAAATCCCGGCTTCCTGTGTGGGGCGGGATAGCGGGTTGTGCTTCTCCTTAAATCCGGGCGGCTTGTCCTTTTCCTCAAAGTGCAGGCGGGTCTTGCCTTTCCCGGTGGTTTCGTCAAAGGTGCGCTCTTTTACCAGTTTCTTTTCTTTGGGGATAGCTGCCTTTGCCTTATCCAAGCGGTCGGCGGCTTTATCGGATTTCTTGATATACTTTTCAAGCTCCGGGGCAGCGCGTTCCTCGTCGGTAAATTGCAGCCGGGAAGATTTCGTCCCGGCGGTAGCTTCTGCCTGTGCTTTTCGTACTGCCTTTTTACTGGCTTTTCGTGTATGGGCGGCGTCGATATGCTTCATGACGCGCTCCGTTTTGCCTGTGTCCGCTTTGGGGGCAGCTCCCGGCACATGGGGAAGCGGGCTTGTATCAGATACCGGGGGAAGCTGCATAGCGTCCTGTGCCGCCTGTTGTTCCGGGGTCTTTTGTAAATCCGCGTCCCGTATGCGGTTGCTGATACGTTCCGTGTCTCCCGTGGTCTGATTTTCTGCGATAGCCCCGTCGCGGGTCATTTTCTGCGTGATTTTATCGCGGGGCTTTAATGGGTCTTTCAAGTGTTACCACCTCCAATCCGCGCCCCTGCAAGGGCGCAATACTCGGCGTTCAGTTCAATGCCGATATAGCGGCGGTCAAGGCTTTGCGCTGCAAGCCCGGTGGTGCCGCTTCCAAAGAACGGGTCTATCACAACGCCGCCTTTCGGACAGCCCGCAAGTATGCACGTTTCCGCGAGCTTCGGGGGATAGGCGGCAAAATGCCCGCCCTTGTACGGTACGGTATTGATAAGCCAAACGTCCCGCTTGTTTCTTGTGGTCGGCATAAGGGCGTCGTCATAATAGCTGCCGCTGCGGGGCTGATTGATACCCTGTACCTTGCCCTGTCCTGGTACTTCCTCGGCGTATTTGTGTCCTGCGCTGCGCCCTTGCCTGTAGCGCGCAGCCGTTCCCGGCGCGATCGGCTCTGCAATGGCGGCAGCGTCATAGTAATATTTCTTTGATTTCGTCAGTAAAAAGATATGCTCATAGCAGCGGCTCGGTCGGTCGCGGCAGCTTTCCGGCATAGGGTTTTCTTTCAGCCAGATAATATCGCTGCGTAAATACCACCCGTCAGAGCGCAGGGCAAAGGCAAGAAGCCACGGAATACCGATTAAATCCTTTTGCTTGCAGCCCGCTTTCATGCCGCTGCCGCAGTATGTGTCTGCGATATTCAGCCAAAATGTCCCGTCGTCTTTGAGTACCCGGCGCAGCTCCCGGAACACTTCCACAAGCCGCCCGATATACTGCTCCGGCGTGTCCTCACGTCCAATCTGCGCGTCAAGCCCGTAGTCCCTTAGTCCATAGTAAGGCGGGCTTGTGACGCAGCAGTTCACGCTTTCGCTCGGAAGCTCCCGCAGGGCATAGAGGGCGTCGCGGTTGATGATTACGTCTGTTTTCATGGCTTGCTCACTTCCTCCGGCTTTGTCGTAAGCAGACAGTAAAGCTCGGTGTCCGTCGGGAAGCGGTCAATGAACGGCAGCACCACATTCCCGTAAAAGATAAGCCCCTCGCCCGCTTCGGTGTGGGTTACATACTTCATCTGCTGCGGGGAGATGTTAAGCTGCTTTGCAAGGATAGCCCGGTCGCCCTGTGCCTGATTGAGCATGAGGACAAAATCGGAGTTTTCAAAGATATTCTCGACTTCGCGGCTGCTTAAAAGGTCTTTGACGTTCTGTGTGATAGCCGTCGGTATGCCGCCCCATTTACGAAAACGCTTCCAAATCTCCACAGAATAGGCTGCGGTCTGTTCCTCTTTCAAAAGCAAATGAAATTCGTCCATATAGTAACGGGTTGCCTTTTTCTCGGCGCGGTTGACGGTCACGCGGTTCCACACCTGATTGTGATAGGTAATCCGCCGCTTTTGCCATATCTCCCGATATGGTAGTCAGGACGGATTTTCCCCCACGTCGCACCGTGCGTGCGGCTTTCGTCGCACACGGCGCTCCATCAATACGGATTAGTTGTTGCGTGTATGTGAAGCTACCAGTTTTTCCCTATAACTTAAAATCTTCTTTTGCACTTGTTTTTCATAATCACTGATGTCCATGCCCGGCGTGTTAATCGCCATAGAGCATTTCTTGTGTACTGATATAAGGTTGTTGACACGGTTTACTTTATCCAGCGGAAGATATGGGTTAATTCTATGGGTGTATGGAGCATGGTCTATCAACCATTTTCCGCAAACCCTGCATTTGAGCCGGTCACGGTTCAGGGCGTATGCCTTATTCATGACAAACTCAAAATTGTTCAGATAGCCCCATTTACCCTTTAAGACAGCGATTGACGCATTTTCTGAATACACATCATCCAATCTGGCTTGTATGCGCTTCTTCTTAGTGCGCCTGAAATTGATTTCCCGTCCTTCGGCAGTATAGGGCGTTTCTTTTGGATTTTTCCCTCTCGTTTCCTGCCAGTTACAGAACGTGAGCGATGTAACTCCAACATAGATGTCACGGTATTTGACAGAAGGTATCTTTTGCCTGTAATTCTGGTGTATTCGGGGAAGGTTCTGCGTATCTTTGGCTCGAATCCATTTCCCTTTATACTGTTTGAGCCGGCGGCTCGCTGCAAGTTGTATCTTTCTGCCATATTTGTCCATGCTCACGCTAACCCATGTGCAGCATTGATAATACTGGATGACCCCTCGTATCTGGCTGTTAATCCGATTGATTTCATCAATCAGCTTTTCACGGCTTGTATCCCGTGGGATTTTCTTAATATTATCCGCTATCACATCAACTTTGCGTTTCAGTCTTTCTCTGTCCGGCTGTGTTCTGGTAACATAACCATGTTCGCCTTTCCCCTTTACTACCTTAAACTCGTATCCGAGAAATGTGGCGTGTTTCTTTCTTACATCCGTAATCAGTGTTTTCTCTTTGGATAATGTCAGCTTCATCTCTGTTTCCAGAAATTCCTTTAACGATGATTTCCAAAATTCAGCATGTTCCCGGCTATCTGTAATAATTACAAAATCGTCGGCATACCTCACTAGGAATCCCGGCACCAGTCTGGTCTTTTTCAATGCCCTTCTTTTTGCGGAATCCTGATTGTATTTGTGGGTGGTGTTTTTCAATTCCCACTGTTTTGTTACCCATTCATCCATAATGTCGAGATAGACATTTGCAAGCAGAGGGCTGATAATCCCGCCCTGCATAGTGCCTTCTTCATTTACTTCACATTCATCAAGAACGCCTGCTTTCAGCATTTGTTTGATGATTTGAAGCACACGCCGGTCTTTAATTCCCAAATGATATAGTCTGCGAAGAAGTATAGCGTGGTCGATATAGTCGAAACATTTACTGATGTCTCCTTCCACAAACCAGTAATAACCTGTGTGGAAAGTGATGAAATTCAGTCTTTCCAGCGCCATTGCCGTATCCCTCATTGGGCGGAAACCATAAGAATGTTCAAAGAATAGCGCTTCTACAATGGGTTCCAACACGATACGCATACATTCCTGTACAATGCGGTCCCGTATTGTAGGAATACCTAACGGACGCTTTTCCTTTTTCCCCGGTTTGTCAATATATTTCCTGCGTATTTTCTGTGCTTCAAACTTTTCAAAAGCTCTCTGGATGTCGTTAATAACCCATCGGTAGGGTTTTTGCAGATATTCCCGCCGCATAGTCTTGTTATCGACACCGGGAGTATCACTCCCATGATTGCTCTTGATATTGTGAATTGCAGTCACAATCGTTGTTTCTGCTGACATAATTTCCAGTAAGCCTTTGAAGGCAGGGTATTTCCCTTCCTGTCTGGCTTTCCTGCTTTGTTGATACAATTCGTCTAACAAAGTGCGTAATTCAGTTTCAGTTTTTGGGCAGTCGAATTGTTGTGCCATACGCACCACCTCCTTCCGAGGTTGTGTTTCTGGTTTTAGTCAGGTTTGCCTACGGCTTCCTCGACTTTCTGTTCACATACGAATCCATATTGACTATGCCCCTTCGCTCCACTCCCATTACAGGAGCTTCATCACTACTACGGGCTGATGCCCCGTGGATTAACAGGTCATTTCCTACCTGTGCGGCAAGGGTGACACCTTACTTGCACCGGCATGTACCGGAGCGCCGTCCACGGTTCCTTTGTTCCCTATATTCTAGCTTTACATTTAGTTTTAGCCCGTCCCTCTGACCCGGCTGCCATCACTGGCTTGTGTGATTGATTGCCAGTGACATTCGACCATTCCGGTTTTCTGCCGTTTTCCACCAAGACATATTTCAACGGCGACAGCACCCCACATGGGGAGGATGGCTGTGTTATAATCCCATCGTTTACGAGCCTTACACTCAGGACTTTTGTCGATTGCAACAAAATATACTGGACATGACTAATTTATAGCTTCTTGCGGTTATCCAAGTTGTCTCAAGCTTCTTCCCCGCTTTTCACCGAGCTTCGTACAATTCACCTGTCACAATGAAATGCACGTCGGAGATTAGAATTTTTGTAACCCGTCACACTGGGTCAGACAGGAACTTCCCCTGTCAAATCGAATATAGAGTTCAGATTTCATTAGAAATCTGTCTTGCTTTGTTCCATATTTCTATGGAGATTAACAAGAAACAAAGCGCACGTCTTGCACAATGAGCATACCTAATTTTTTGAGCTGCTTTCCAAGCTGCTTAATATCAAAGCAGACAAGACGGTTTGAAAGCTCCACGTTGGTACGGTGGTTAAAGACGTTCAGAGAGCCGGAAACATAAAGCTCCAATGCCGCCGCAATGCGGGCAGCTTCCGGCTCCGGCTGTTTCAGCAGTTCGTTGTAGAGGTCGCCCAAAATCGGCATTTTTGCCGGGTCGGGGTCTGCAAGGAAAGGTCGGTACACATTCCTAACGGCGCGGTCAATGACGGTCTTTTCCACGGGCTGCAAGCCCTCTTTGCCGCCGATAACAAGCTCGCAGAGGGAAAGGATAAAGTCGGATTTCAAGGCAAGCGGGTTGTCGTCCTCGGAGTAGTTGAGGTTAATATCCATAGGGTTCACATACTGGGGCTTGCCGTCCATGCCTTTTCCGGCAGGCGACAGACGTATCACTTGCCCGCCCAAACGCTGCACAAGGGAAAAATATTCTGCTTCCGGGTCGCAGATAATAATATCGTCGTCGGTAATGAGAAAGGCGTTTGTCATTTCCCGTTTTGCCGCAAAGGATTTACCGCTTCCCGGTGTTCCAAGAATAAGCCCGTTGGGATTTTTCAGTTGCTTGCGGTCGCAGAGTATCATGTTGTTACTAAGGGCATTTAAGCCGTAGTAAAGGGCTGCACCCCTTTGGAAAAGCTCCTGCGTGATGAACGGGATAAAAATAGCGGTGCTACTGGTCGTAAGCCCTCTTTGAATGGGGATAAGGTTCTCCCCAAGAGGAATAGAGGACATAAAGCCCGCTTCCTGCAAATAGTCAAGGCGGGTCAGAGCGCAGTTGTTTTTCTGTGCAAAGCCCGCCGTAGCAAAGATGTCATTATCCAGTTTCCGCTTCGTGTCTGCCATGTTTACCACAAGGAACGTCAGCAGAAACATTCTTTCATTTCTGCTCTGTAAATCCTGCAAGAGATTTTTCGCTTCGCTGCCGAACGTGGCAAGGTCGGACGGAATTATATCCATATCGTACCCGCTGCGTACCGCCTTTTTCTGTTCCTCAATCTTCATCTTGTCGAGGTCGGTAATTTTGCGCTTGATAGTCTTGATTGCTTCGCTCTGGTCGATACTGCGGATATGCAGATTGACGATAATTCCGTTTTCAAGGTCGAGAATGTCCGAAAGCATACGGTCGTTCAGCTCCGGCGCAAGGATTTCAAGGAAGCTAACAGCACCGAGCTTGCGCCCCATGCGAAACGTCCTGCCGTCGCCAAAGCGGAACGAGGACGGGGCGATAAAGTCCTTTGTGGTAAGCCCGGACGGTACAAGCCAGTCCCAAGAGAAACGGAACGGCTCGCCCTCCGGGTGGAAAATCCCATGCAGTACGTTCAAGCGTTCCTGTCCGTTCATGGGGCGGGCGGTTACACCAAGCACCTTAAAATTATTGAGTACGTCGGTTTCGATACGGGAAAGGCGGGCTTTTGCCGCCGCAAGATTGTCCGCTTCAATGGAAAAGGTAATGTACTTGCACTTTTCCAGTCCGTTGTTGCCTTTTTCAAGCTGATTTTTAAGCATATCCGCGTACTCCCTGCGGATAGAGTTAAAAGCGTCGTCCTGCGCCGGAATTTCGATAGCCGCCTGTGCCTTTTCCTTTCTTGCACCCTGATTGATGAAAGAGAGCTGCACCGAAACGGAAGCGTCAAAGTAGTTGAGAAAATCGCACCAGTTTTCAAAAATGGCTGTCTTATCGTCTGCCTGTGCAAGCTGATAGTTAATATCTTCAAAGACAAGGCTTTTACTGTATTTCTTTTCCGTTACCCTGCAAATCCCGTCCGGGTACATCTGCAAGTAGGGAATGGTCTGTTGTGCGGTGCGGGGCTTCCCGTCGCCCTTTGCCGCCTGTATCACGGCGGCGATTTCTTTCTTTTCTGCGCGGGTCAGCTTACGCTTCACGGGATTTTTTACCGCGCGGGTCATGGTTTTTCGTTCTGCCATTGACAATAGCCGATACCTCCTTTTCCAGTTTTCGTTGTTTTTCTATGACGGCATAAAAATTTTCCGTCTGATAGGGGCGTTCCTTTGGTCGGATAAACTTTGTCTGAATGACGTTCTTTATCACGATTTCAAGGGGCTGCCCGTGTTTTTCATACATTGCCAAGAGGAAGCAGGGAAGCATAACGACAATCATTGCAAATGCCGCCATGCTTGTTCCCGCGCTGTCTTTGAGCAAAAAGAAAAGCGGTAGTCCCATAGCGAGGGCTGCCGCAAAACATATAATCTGCCGCTTTGTCAGATTAAAAGCGACTTTCGTTTTGATTTTTGATAAGTCTTTGGGTACGGGTACATACGCCAAGTGAAAACCTCCTCCTTTCGGTCTTTAATGGGCGTTAAATATTGACTTCGCAAGTGCGCCTGTTTTGAATAGGGAGAAGCACAAAATCACGGTGTAGGCTGCAAGGGAGAAAATCGCGCTGTGCAGGTTGTCCGCTACAATCATGCTGCCAACCAAAACCGCATAAATGCCGACGCATATCATTATGAGGAAGCCTTGAAAACCGAGGGCGAACAGGGCTTTTAAGTAGTTGTTGCCTATCTGCCCCCACTCTCTGTTGGTCATAGTTGCAAACGGGATAGGCGATACCGAACAGTAAAGGTAAATTTCTATCATTCTGCCGTACAGGATAACCGTGATAAGCACCGACATGATTTTCATGCAAAGGCTCACAAGGCTTGTTTCCATAACGAGCAAAAGCAGTTCGGGGATTTCCATAGCGTCAAGTCCGGCTTGCATGGACGAGAGGGCGGCGTCAACGTCGATATTCGTATTGCCGCCGATCACGCCCGCTGCGCCGGAAACAACGTGCTGCGCCATATCGAACACCGCCATAGTGATAGTAAAGGTGTGGGTAACGAGATACACCGCTACCCACGCCTTGAAAAACCACTTAAAGAACATGAACGTGTCAATATCGTGCATATTGTTCTTTTCCGTTACCATGCTGATAAGCTCCACGCATAGAACGTAGGTAATGACAAGCCCCGCAATGGGTACAATCACATTTTCCGACAAACTCTGTATCATGGAAAATATGCCTGCGTTCCACCCCTGCGGGGTTTGTCCTACCTCTGCGGCGATAGTTCCGACTTTTTCGTTTACGTCCCCGAACATAGTTGACAGATTACCGTTAATGGCTCCAATGAGGATTTCCTTTATCCATTCGTTAATCGCGTCAAGTATGCTCTGCATAGGCTAACCCCGCCGCTTAACCGAACAGGCCGGAAAGCAGAGGTACAAGGGTGCCACCGATAAGGGCAACGCCGCCGCCCGCCATGAGCTGCTTCATGCCCTGGCTTTTTGCACCTGGGTTGTCATTTCCGTAGCCCTCCAAGAGGTTGATAACGCCCCAAATGCCAAGACCTGCTCCGAGAGCGATAACGAGTGTCTGTAAAACGCCTACTGCGCTGTTGAAAAATGCCATAATATAACTCCTTTCTGCCGCTGTGCGGCTGCCCGAAAAAGGGCATAAAAAACGGCGGTCAGTTTTCGATAACTGCCGCGGTCATAAGTCCCCGCGCTGCGTTTGTTGCTGCGGCGCGGCGGTATTCAGTTGTAAGGGTGCGGCTTCCTGCCGCGATACGCGCAAGGAGTAGGGGCGCGTACCATGTAGCCCGTGTTTATTATTTTTACTTTAAGCTCCCTCCTTTTCAAAAAGTGGTGTGTAGACAGGCATAATGCCGTACTGCCGTTCCCGGACAGCTTCGATATACTTGATATAGGAAATACCTGCCTGTCTTGTCCTGCGTTCCTGTTCCCGCTGCATTTCCTCGGCAGCTTCCACAAGCCCGCTGATAGCCCGGATTAGCTGCTGTTTTGCCTTTTTCTTTCTGATACGCTTATTCATTTTCTGTGTCCTCCTGCAAATCTGCTTCGTCAACTTCGTAATAGTCAAATACCTCGTCCGGCTTTACGATTGCAGGACGGCGGCGCAAGTGCTTTTCCATGTCAAAGGCATTTTTCTTGTCAAAGTCGGAAAGGTACTTGTACTTCGGGTGTTTGGTAATATCGTATTTTTCGGAGAAGAACGGACGCACCCCGCGTAGTTGCAAGATACATTTCCCGCCGTCCATGACCGCAATTTCATCTTCGCTCATAAGCTGCTTGCCTAACTTCTGATAGTTCAGCCCGTGGGAAAGCTCCCGTCCTCTTGTTTCGGAAGTGTTGAAGCTGTCAATGGTTTCTTTCCCCAAGATTTCCGACATTTCTTTAAGGGTCGTTTTCTCCTTGCCGCCCAAGAACAGGGTCGTATCGCAGTTGCCGACAATGGTATCGGCGTTGTCCTTGTAGATAGCCTTTAGCTGCGACTGGCTCTGCAAGATGATGGACGCGGAGATTTCGCGGCTCCTTATCGTGGCAATGAGTTTTTCAAACTTCGGTATCTGCCCGATATTTGCAAACTCGTCAAGCAGACAGCGCACATGAACAGGTAGCCGCCCGCCGTACACATCATCTGCCTTGTCACAAAGCAGATTGAAAAGCTGTGTGTAAAGGATTGATACAACAAAGTTAAAGGTGTCGTCGGTGTCGGAGATAATAACAAAAAGCGCGGTCTTTCGGTCGCCTAAGGTGTCAAGCTCCATTTCGTCGGTTTCCATCAGCTCGCGCAGTTCCCGAATGTCAAAGGGGGCAAGACGCGCACCGCAGGAAATGAGGATAGAGCTTCTTGTTTTTCCGGCAGACAGCAAAAACTTCTTGTACTGGCGCACCGCAAAATGTTCCGGGTCTTTTTCCTCCAAGCGTTCAAACATGAGGTCAACGGGGGATTGAAATTCCGGGTCGTCCTCGCGGGCTTCCGACGCATTTATCATTTCAAGCAGCGTCGTAAAGTTTTTCTCATTCTCCGGGGCTTCGTACCAGATGTAGCCGATAAGGGCGCAGTAAAAAAGCCGTTCCGATTTCACCCAAAAATCCTCGCCGGATTTTTCCCCGTCGCCTTTGGTGTTGGCGATAATGGTATTTACCAGTTTCAAAATATCCTTTTCGCTGCGCAGATAGGCGAAGGGATTGTACCGCATGGATTTCTTGAAATTGATGGTGTTTAGCACCTTGATTTTGTACCCGCCCCGCTGCAAGAGCTTTCCACACTCGATTAAAACCGTTCCTTTCGGGTCTGTGACAACATAGCTGCTGTGCATTTGCATTAAGTTGGGCTTTACAAAAAACCTTGTTTTGCCGCTGCCGGAGCCGCCGATGACAAGCACGTTTTTGTTTCTTGCATACTTCGGGTGCTTCGGGCGGCTGCTCATCATCAGCCTTTCGGTCTGCGTCAGCAGCACGTTATTTTCAAACATGGGGTCGATATATGGCTTTATATCCTCGGCATTGCCCCAACGTGCAGAGCCGTACTCCATGCCCTTACGGTATTTCTTTGCGTTCTTGCCTTTCACATAGACCGCAAGCCGGATAACGACAGCCCCGACAATGCCGATAAGCAAATCCATAGGGTTAAAACTCGGCAGGGCATTTGAAAAGGCAGCGGAAAAGCCGCTGCCAATGGAAACCAGCTTGCCGGAGAGGTCAGCCCCCGGCGAGAGCCGCACCGCCTGTCCGACTTTATCAAAGAGATACACAAAGAGCAGATAGGGGGCGTTTAGGATAAGCAGCTTCTTGATATTCGGCTTCATAGCGATACCTCCCTGTCCTTGTATTTTGTCTTTTGACGGTTCGCGTTAAGCTGCTTTGCTGCTTCCCGGAATGTGGCAAGTGCCTTTCGGATAGAGGGCTTTTGCTCCTGTGTCAGCTTCTTTGCGGAAAACTCCTTAAAGGCTGCGGTCAGAGCGTCCGCGTCCCGCCCCTTGAAAAAGACGAGATAACGGGGCGGCGTTTCGGTGCTGTCTTTCTTTAGGGCAAAGTCGATACCGTATTTTTTTGCCGTCTGCTCAAAGGCTTTGATATTGCCCTCGGTTATCTCAATGTTGGATAGCCCCGCGTTCTGCTTCGCAAGCTGCTTTAGGGTCTGCTTCCCGTGGGGCTGTTTTTCCTGCTGCTTTTTTGCCTGTGCAAGCATGGCTTTGATTGCCTTTTGCAGCGTTTCAGCGGTCAGCTTCGCTCCCTTGACAGAGAGCGCAACCACTTTTTCGTTGATTTCATCTTGCAATGTTTACCGTCCTCCTTTCCCGGTAGTAGTGATAGTGTTAAGGTGGTACGCCGCTTTTGGGCGTGAAAAAAGGGCGTCCGTTCTTCACGCCGCCCCGTTAAATCCGCACCCGCAGCCCGTTCAAGTCCTCGGCGCGGATACCTACAAGATACCAGTTGTCCCCGTACTCAATCCGGGTCGGCTTCCATTTGCCGCCTGTGAATACGTCCATGCACTCGCCGCAATGCAAGCCGCCGTAATAGTCGGCAATATCAAAGCGAATATCGTAGCGGTCAGCGGTTTCGTCAAAAATTAAAGCTCCTGTTTTCTGTGCCATGTGGTAAATCCTCCTTTTTTCGTTTACAGGCTTTCGCCCTCGTTGTAGGTGTAGTAGTCCGGGTCGCCGTATTTAGGCTTGCCGGATAATGCGCCGCTTGCCATGTCGTGAGCGACAAGGGAAGTATAATAGCTGTCAATGGTAGACGGGGCATTGAAAAGAACCGCCTTTAGGTACTGCTTGATATTGCGGATTTTCGTGGTGTTCTCCTGCATACAGTCAAGGACAAAGCGGATATGTTCGCTGTCCAGCTTCATAAACTTTGACTTCACAAGCTCGGCGGGGTAATCGTCCCCTGCAATACGGATTTTCTTTCTTGACGTACAGACCGTTTCAAGGATAATGTCAACAATCTCATTCAGACGGTCATGGTCAAACTTCATATCCTGCAAGAGAATGTTATACTCGATATTGTCCTTGATGATTTCCTCATACACTCTGTAAGCGTCGTTCCTTTCCGTTCCTTTCCGTTCCGGCGGCTGTGCCGCTTCGTCCTCGCCATAAGGCAAGGGATTTAGGGAATGGATAGGAATGGAATGGGTACTTGATAAATCCGTATTTGATTTTTCTTTTTTTTGTAAGTTAGTTCTTGATATATCTTTATTTAATTGCATTGGATTTTCCGACGTCGGATTTTCCGTTGTCGGGTTATCCGCTGTTGGATTTTCCAATACCGGGCAATCCAATTCCGGCGGCTGCGGCTGTTCGTAAATGGTGTACTCGATTGCGGTCATTTTGCCTTTCTCGTCGCGTCCCTGCCGCCTTGTGATATATCCGGCTTTTTCAAGCTCCCAAACGGCGGTACGGATAGCGTCGATACTTTCCCGGTTGATGTAGGACAGCCCTGCAAGGGTATAGTCCCAATCCTCCGGCAGGGACAGCATTTGAGATAACAGCCCCTTTGCCTTTAAGGAAAGCTCCTTGTTGCGTAAGTGGTGGTTGCTCATTACGGTGTAGCCTGTGTTGCGTTCCACACGGAAAACTGCCATAGCTTCATCACTCCTTTGCTTTAGATTTGTTGCGCAGTAGAACGCGGATTTTGAGGGGTAAGGTATCTTTTCCTTGCTTCCTCTGTTTTGCGTTCTGTAAGCCCGATAAATCAAGGCTTTTTTTGCCCCTACTGCGTAACATGAGGGCATAAAAATAGCGGCGTTCCTGTTCTCCCAGTGAGAGAGTGAGAAACGCCGCTGTGCGGGTCGCTATTTCATTTCTTCTGCTATCAGTTCTTGCATGACTTCTCCAAAGTCTGCCATGAAAGAAAAGATGAAGTATTCCAAAACGTCGGGGTCTGCGTCCATAGGCTCGGCTTCCTCTGAAAAAGGCAAGCCCATTAGCCCATAAAGCAGTTTGATGATTTTGAACAGCTTGCCCCGGTCGGTGGGGTTGTTCATGGTTACAAGTACGTTGGTAAGGCGGTTGATTGTTTCCATGTCGCCGCCTGTCGTTACCCATACCATTTCCGCGAACGGCTGCGTGATTGCCCCGGCGACAAGGTTTATCTTATTCTTGCCGATTTCGCCGGACGGAAGTATAATACCCTTAGTCAAAAGTTCGTTTTTCATGTCGTCCTCCTTATATTCTGTGGTGCTAAAATGGTGCCCGGTCTTACAAAAACACCTTATGCGGAGATATGACAAGAAAAATGAAGATATGCGGAAAACCTTGATTTTAAGCCATTTTCACATTGGTTTATAAACATTTGTGAGGACTTATAAAAGGTTTTGCGTCTATCAAATCAATAAAAAATAGGAATTTTACAAATAAAAAAAACAGGAATTTATTTTACAAAATTAATGTTTCTGATTTATACGGAGTTGTACTTTCTCTTTGTGCAATGGGACTAATATTGATTCCGGAAATCGTTTATGTAAGAGATATCTATGAAAAAACAGCACCAAGAGCAAATACTATGTTTAAGCTGACTTATCAGGCATATATACTTTTTGCGCTTATGATGTCGTATATTCTGGTATTTTTTGTGGCAGACAGAATAAAAATTTTGCAAGAAACTAAATTGGATAATAGATATGAGAAAAAGGTAAGATTATCAAAAGTGCAGATAACCGTTGGGGGAATGGCAATAATACTTCTTATATCTACCTGTGGATATTTCGTAAATGCTACAACAAATTGGTTTACAGGTTTTCCTCTGAAAAATAAATACCAAACTCTCAATGCAACTGCTTATATAGAAAATGCCATTCCTGAAGATGCGGCAGCAATACGATGGCTGAATAAAAATATTACAGGTCAGCCAACCGTTCTTGAAGCTTGCGGCGACAGTTATAAAGACTATGACAACCGGGTTTCTGCTATGACAGGATTGCCGACGGTATTGGGATGGTATGTTCATGAATGGTTATGGCGAAATAATCTTGATGAAGAAAACAAAAGAAGAACAGACGTGGAAACTATTTATACTTCAACAGATAAAAAAGAAGTACAGGAACTGCTTGAAAAATATGAGGTGAATTATATTTTTATTGGAAGCTGTGAATATCAAAAATATGAAGGGGTTAATGTAGCACTTTTAAGTTCATTGGGAGAAATAGTTTTTAAAGAGGAAAATACAATGATTGTGAAGCTGTAATAAAACAGATTTCCCAAAGAAAACAGCCACATAACCGAGAGAATATATTGATATTCATTGGATATATGTGACTGTTTCTTTTTATTTTTTATGAGGTGACTTCTCGTTCAATTCTAACTGCTGTCTGGTAATTCCTGTAATTGAGGCAGATAAATCTGATTGATTTGGTTAAATTACAGAGCACTTACTCCGTCATCATCATAACGGTCATATTCAGCTCCCTCATATCCGATCATTCGGAGCGTAGCAGGATCGATATCCTTTACTGTCTGTGCAACATCAGCAACCGGGATTGCTTTTCCCTTGCGGATGAACAGCGGAACCTCATTCAGGGCAACTTCTACATAGTGGTGGCCTTTTTCAAGGATTTCCTGAGAAATGGTTCCATCCGGCAGGAATTTGACGAACATCATTTCCTCCGGCAGATATACGTAGCGGCCTTTTGCGTTCTGAGTATAAACAGGTGCGATCATGATCTCGTTTCCAAGGAGAAGCTGATCCTCTACCTGAGTTGCGAAGGCATCATCTGTGTAATCAAAGGCCAGCGGGCGGAACATCATGTCATCGTTTAAGGCAGCTTTCATGTATTCACTGTACAGATATGGAACAAGACGATATCTGACACCGATTACATGACGGAAGTCTTCGATATTCTCGAACTGGTAAGCTTCCTGTTCTCTGGTTCCAAGTGCAGAGTGGTTTCTCATAAGTGGTGTGAATACGCCAAGTGCCAGCCAGCGAAGTACCAGATCACGTGTTGTATCTGCACCGAATCCGCCAAGGTCTGCTCCTGTGTAAAGGAAACCGCACATATTCAGGGATGGAAGCATCTTTAAGTTCAGAAGGATGTGTGACCACCAGGATTTGTTGTCTCCCATCCAGATTCCACCGTATCTGTGCATTCCTACATAGGAAGAACGGGAGAACATCAGGAAACGTTTGCCAGGTGCGATTTTCTCAAATGCTTCACCTGCTGCACGGGTCATGTTATAGCCAAACAGGTTATGTACTTTGTCGTGGCGGATCTTCTGACCGTTTACATTGTGATAGAAGCGTTTGTAATCTTCCGGATTGTTTGCAAGTCCTTCTACCTTTGCACCGAGAACGAATCCAGGTGCTTCTTCCTTGTCAAGGAAGTTTTCTTTAATGTATTCTTTTAATTCAGCAACGCCCTCCGGTGTGCAGAACATTGCAGGCTCGTTCATGTCATTCCAGAAACCGTCAATTCCCTTGGAAATAAGACGTTCGTATTTCTGTCCGAACCATGCTCTTGCATCTGCATTCAGGACATCCGGGAAATGAGTCCAGCCCGGCCATACAGCGGAAACGAAATCACTGCCGTCTTCACGTTTGCAGAAGTAGTTCTTCTCAACGCCTTCTTCATAAACGTCATAGCCAGCCTCTACCTTGACACCTGCATCGATGATTGGAACAAGGTGGATGCCTTTTTCTTTCATTTCATTGACATAGGCTTCGAAGTCAGGGAAGTTTTCCTGATTGACTGTGAAATCTTTGTAGTCTTCCATGTAATCGATATCCATGTATACCATATCGATCGGAATATTGTTTTCACGATATCCGTCAGCTGCTTTTCTGAAATCGTCAGCAGTTGTATATCCCCAGCGGCTCTGACCGAAACCAAATGCGAATTTAGGCGGAATATAGCTTCTTCCGATGATTTTACGGAACTGTTTTACGATATCGTAAGGAGTTTCGCCCTCGATCACATACAGATAAAGGTCTGCATCCTCACAGGTGATCTTTAACTGGGAAGAGAGTGTGTAACCGATATCAAACTTCAGTTTTCCTGGATAATCAACGAAGAGACCGAAAGTCTGCTTTCCGGAGATTACGATGAAGTTGTGTGCTCCATAGAGGGAGATTTTATCTTCTGTATGGTTTGGCTGGTCGGAACAGTTGCTTTCATAAACATATCCACGTTTGTTGATTCCGCGGTTTGATTCGCCCAGACCATAGACAACATCGTTGTCATCCATGTCATAAGTAAAAGAGAAGCCGTTTTCTGTGGAGATAGTTCCGTATGCAGGAGTTCCCTCAGAAGCCGGGATGGAAGTTACGATGGCATCGGTTTCAAATGGGGTTCCGTAAGTATATTTCTGAATCATTTTGTCATGTCCTCCTTAGGTTGAAAAATGTTAAACTAATAACTCTGAAACGTTTAAGTACTGTTGGAAAATACACAGGTGTTTTCCTTGATTTTCTATCTACAATAATAGAGGCCTGAGTGGAGAAATGCTACTGAAATTATGACAAATTTATACGTTATTTTGACTTTTTGACTAAACTGTGAAGCAGTGATACAGGTATGGTAAGCAGTGAAGTGGATGATTTTAGCTGTTTGCTCCGATAATCTGTTATGCTTTAATGCTTTATCTTAATAGATTTTTTTCTGTACATACAGCGAAAAAAGTGCTAAACTATTACTATTACACGAAAGAAAGGTTTGTTTATCATGCTTCAGACAATTGAATCCATCAATAACGTCGTAAATAATTTTATCTGGGGTGTCCCGGCTATGATCTGTATTATCGGCGTAGGGCTTTACCTGAGCCTGCGGACCGGTTTTGTCCAGATCCGCAAATTCCCGTATGCGCTTAAAACCACACTGGGAAGAATCTTTAAGAAGAAAGAGGCCTCTGACGGTTCCATGACACCTTTTCAGGCAGTCTGTACTGCGTTGGCAGGTACGGTAGGTACCGGAAATATTGCCGGTGTTGCCGGAGCTATCGCCATCGGCGGACCGGGAGCTGTATTCTGGATGTGGGTTTCCGCAATCCTTGGAATGTGCACGAAATTTACAGAGGTTACACTGGCAGTACATTTCCGTGAGAGAAACAGACATGGAGATTATGTAGGCGGACCTATGTATTATATTAAGAATGGTCTGGGAAAGAACTGGAGATTTCTTGCAGTTCTTTATTCTGCATTCGGTGTACTGACTGTATTTGGAACAGGTAATGCTACTCAGGTAAATACCATTACAACAGCAATTGATACGGCTCTTATTAACTTTAATGTGATTTCAGAGTCTTCCACAGGCAGACTGAATCTGATCCTTGGAATTGTGATCACGCTGCTGGTTGGTATGGTACTGCTGGGTGGTATCAAGCGAATCGGAAGTGTTTCCGAGAAGCTGGTACCGTTTATGGCATTGTTTTATATTGTGCTTGCATTGGGTGTTGTGATCTTAAACATCGGAAGAGTTCCGGCAGTTTTCCATGATATTGTTTATGGAGCCTTTAATCCGTCAGCAGTGACTGGCGGTGTGATCGGAAGCTTTTTCCTCAGTATGAAAAAGGGTGTTTCCAGAGGTATTTTCTCCAATGAAGCCGGACTTGGTACAGGGTCTATCGCTCATGCCTGTGCGGATACAAGCAAACCTGTAAAACAGGGTATGTTTGGTATCTTTGAGGTATTTGCAGATACGATCGTGATATGTACTCTGACAGCACTTGTGATCCTTGTAAGCGGTGTGCCGGTAAATTACGGTGCAGCGGCAGGCGCAGAACTTACAATTTCCGGATTTACTGCTACATACGGAGGCTGGGTTTCCATCTTTACGGCAGTTGCCATGTGCTGCTTTGCATTCTCAACGATTATCGGATGGGGACTTTACGGAGCACGCTGTATTGAATTTTTATTCTCTGCAAAAGTTATCCGCCCATTTATGATCGCCTATTCATTAGTGGCAATCATTGGTGCAACTGTAGATCTGGGACTTCTCTGGAGTATTGCTGAGACATTCAACGGTCTCATGGCAATCCCCAACTTAATTGGTGTATTCCTGCTTTCAGGAACCGCCATTACACTTACAAAAGAGTATTTCGCACAGAAATGATAAAAACAGTCTGGAGAGTTTTCTTCAGGCTGTTTATTAGTTTACTTGATGCTTGATGTTAGGTTATTGTTCAGACCCTTGCATAGGGCATTAGTAAAAATGACGAATTTTAAATTTTTTTATTGATGTTATGTACTGTTTTTTATCCGTCATTTTTACTTTATCCACAACCACCCGGATTCGCTTTTTTGCGGCTTTTCCCTTATAATGTGTATATAGATTTCAACGATTTCAGGAGGGAAGTGAGTGGACATTGAACTTATTCTATTCACTTCCCTTTTGTATTTCATCAGGAGAAAGCAGGCATAGAATATTTTTACCATAAAAATGTGATGATCCAACTATGATCTGACAGAAAAATAACAGATTAAAATATAAATCAGCTGTTCTTTAAGTGAAAATGTTTTCAGTACTTCGTTCTTCCATACATCTTCAGGATAAACATCGCCCAGATAAGTATCCCGTCCACAGTACAGTCCATAAAGAAGCAGCCTTTTTCCCTCTCGGACAGCCTCCGGTTCCATGATTAGTCCCCAGCGAAGCTGATCCATCAGATGAAGATAAAGAGACACACATAAAACCAGATTGCTGTTTCTGTTTCGCGATAGAAGTATTCCTTCCAGCTCAGAAGCTTTCTTAAAACTAATATTGTATGCATGAAAAAGAATCTCATGCTCTGTATAAAAATCCCACAGAGTTCCCGGGGTGATTCCATATCTGCCAGTACGAACAAGAACCTGAAACTGTCTCGGACCACAGGCAGCTGTCTGTTTCATCAGGGCATGTTTTACTGCCATACGGACTGCCCTGCCAATCAGCTCTCCAAGCTTGGAATGTCCGGAGGCATCGGTAAGTGTCAGCTCTCCCTCCATAGCCGAGGCAATCACCATTCCGTCAGTACCAGAACCTGTCGCGATTTCTTCTGAATAACAGCTTCCAAGTAAGAGATGTGAAACGGCCGCTGCTTTTGCCTCCGAAGCAATCATCATTGAGCGGACCATGGCTGCCTCTGTAACATTCTGATTGATATAGATAAAAACATTGATCGTACCGGGTGGCAGCATCTCGTAAGCGCCGTTTCTTTCATAGTAAGAAGAAGGATCTCCCGGACACATTCCGTTTGAATCAATTCCCCCTGTAACAGCAGCAGTCACGGATAACTCCTGATAACAGATTTTCTCAACAGCACACAGTTCAGTCCATGCCGCTGTGCTGAGTGCGGTTGCTGTCTGCGGATCAATTCCCAGCTCTTTTGTATGAATGTTCAGGTCTTCCTCATAGGTGTTTCCAAGCATTTCACATTCATAGGCACCATTCATGCAGTTGATATTTAAAGCATGCGTGAGATGAGCAGTGATCCCGCCATTAAGAGGACTGGTGCTAAGAACCCTTGTTTTTCCCGGAAAAGAAAAAACAGTACATCCCTTCTTTTGAAAATAAGTAAAAGTATCATTCATAAACATTCCTCTTTTTTGTCTGTTCAATACAGATTTTGTTGTTATTAGGAAAAGTATTCTACTTTGAATCCTGACTGCTGGCAGTATCTGTCTACTTTAGAACCTTTATAACAGCGGATCGTAGCCGCTTTGTTGATGATCCATTCCCCGATAAATTCAGGATCATGGCGAATCTCCAGATACTGCAGGCGGTTACATCCATGAAAGATCCATTTTCCAAGGTATCTGACATTGGGCGGAATCACCACAGAGGTCAGATTACAGCACTTAAAAAAAGCACTCTCATCAAGAACTTCCAGCGAATCAGGCAGCTGCAGCGAATCCATTCCGCAGAAATAGAAAGCCTGCTTTCCGATAACCCTTAAATCCCCCCCCGGAAAAGAAATACAACTCAGTTTCTTACATTTATAAAAAGCCCTGTCATCGATTTCTTCCAGAGAGGCAGGGAAAACAACTTCCGTAAGAGTAGCGCATTCTGAAAAGGCATTCGGACCGATAAATGTCAGTTTGCTGTTCGGGGCGAACTCCAGACTGTTCAGTTTTCGGCCATTGTTAAATGCATTTTTTGGAATACTGGTAAGGCTGGCGGGAATTTTGACTTTTTTCAGAGAAATGCAGTCTGAAAATACCCCTATGCCAAGTTTTTGCAGATGTTCAGGAAGCTCTATTCTGCTTAACCGGGAACATCCCTGAAAGGCTTTGTTTCCAATCTGTTCCATTTCATAGGGAAATACCACAGAACGAATATCAGGTCTGTTAAAAAAGGTTTCTGCTGAGATAGAACGGCAGTTTTGTGGAAGTTCCATATTCTTCTCAATATACTGTCCGCAGTTACGACGCGTAAGTGTCAGAGAATGTGACATAAAAAAATACTCCTTTGCTGATAGACAATGTTGTTTTCTCTGTATGGGAGTAGTATGGACTATGATAAAAATAACAAGGTACCGATAACTGCCGGTGTTCTATATTCCTTAAAAGGAACAGAGAAAACATATGTAAGGATGATACTTCTGTAAAAAAGAGAACACTAAAGAAGATCACCCTTCCATTTCCTATTGCGTGTAGTTAATGGCGGCAGTTTATAGCAGGTATTCTGACTCACGCAGTAACGCCATGTCTCTCCTTCTCGCATAACGATGCAATGGATATGAGATATGGCTGCACGTATACAGCAGCACGACTGTTCAGGATTCTGACCTGATTCCCTCTTAGCTGAAAGTCCGACATTTCTATACCGTGACTGACAGAACTAAAAACCGGTAATTGTCAATGAATGTTCGATTAAATCGTATTATACACTTTTTTGGAGAAAAGACAACAAATTTTTTGAGGGGGAGACAAAATCAGGGAGGGGACGCGCAGGGAAAGCGTTTCTTTTCTGTGCGGTTTCGGCATCTAAGAGATTCTAAGGCGAAAAAAATCTGCTAAAAGCATGAGCCGTCTTGTCAAACTCGCTCCGCTGCAGGCTCCGCTCAGACACGTGAAGCAGCCGGCTCATAACGCAGATTTTTTTCGCCTAAGAATCTCTAAGATACCTGCAAATGCACAGAAAAGAAACGCTTTCCCTGCGCTGGTTATTGGATGTGTGGGGATTGGTATGATTTGCAGGTAATGTTTTTGGTTTTGAAATAGTAGTTGAATAGTAATTGAACAGTAATGTGTGAAATAGTGCTTGATTTTTGAAACAGCGTATTTTAGACTATAGATTATAGTGAAAATCTTATATTACTCGTGCCAGGTCTGGCGGTTCATAACGGGTTTCTCTGGCGTTCGCCGACATTTTCACAAAGATAATTTAAATTTTATAGTGGTAAAGCAAACGTTCCTGAATATTATAACATTCTGCCCGTTGGCTTTGCCTGAACGGGAGGTGGGAATAAAACAGTTCATGGTTTGATTAAGGGGTGTTTTGGAGGTTCTCAAAGCTCTGGGAAAATGTTATAATAAGGAGGAATTAAATGAACAATACGATTTTTGATGATGTGTTCCGTACTATGGTTGAAAAGATACCACGGCTGGTTATACCATTGATCAATGAAGTGTTTCATACATCCTATCCGGAAGATGTAGAGATCACGCAGCTTCGCAATGAGCACCAGCAGGCGGACGGGGAGGTCATCACGGATTCCTGTCTTCTGATCGGGAAGAAGATGTATCATATTGAATGTCAGAGTACGGATGATACGACAATGGCAGTGCGTATGATAGAGTATGACTTTGCGATTGCTATTGAATATGCGGCAAAGCAGGGACGAAGGTATGAGATAGAGTTCCCGAGATCCTGCGTGTTGTTTTTGAGAAGTTCGGGGAATACGCCGGATTTTCTGGAAACGAATGTGATTTTTCCGGATGGGAGAAAGCAGATGTACCGCGTACCAACTGTAAAAATGGCTGATTATACAGCGGAAAGTATTTTTGAGAAAAATCTGCTGATGCTGCTTCCGTTTTATATCATGAGATATGAGAAAAGAGCCCATGATATGAGGGAGAATCCCCGGTTATTTCAGACATTGTTGAATGAGTATGAGGAGATACGTGTAAAGCTTGAAAAGGAACTGACAGGATCTGGAAGGTCGGAATTATATACGGATCTGATAAAACTGATTGTAAAAATCTCGGACTATATCTTCCAGGATGAAGAGAAGATCCAGAAAGGGATAGGTGATGCTATGGGTGGAAAAGTTTTGGAACTGGAATCGGAAAGGTTAAGAGCGGAAGGGGAAGCACGTGGCAAGGCGATTGGCGAATCTATTGGAGAAGCACGTGGCAAGGCGATTGGCGAATCTATTGGAGAAGCGCGTGGCAAGGCAATTGGCGAATCTATTGGCAAAGCAATTGGCGAAGTCAGAGGAGAAGAACGCCTTAGTGTTTTGATTAATAAACTTATTCTTGATAAGAGAAATGATGAGATTCAGATCGTAGTGACAGATGCTAAAAAGCGCAGGCAGTATTATGATGAGTATGGACTTTAGAACAGAGGTGTGGAAGATCATTCCTTTGATATGTATATTCCGCATTGTGGAGATTCTGTAAAAGAGTGTTTTCTCAGACGTATTCCGGGGATAATAAGGGAAGTAATTATTTGTAATCGGGATATTGACAAATTATGGACAAAATGTTAAAATAGTTTCGTAAAAAACGAATAGCGTTTAGCGCACATGTACAGCTCATTACTACGGTAATGATTGAAGAATCGTTGGGTGAGAATCCCAAACAGGGTTCCGTTCCCTTGCAGTATATTTAGTCTGCAGTTCACTGTATTCTTGTAATGGTATTCAAAGGGAATACTATAATGCAAAGGATATGAGTGAAAGTTCAATCTGTACATTATATTCCCTGCCAGTATGGTGGGGATTTTTTTTGCACTTTGATAACTGAATATCGGAAGTCGCTTTTTATCCCTTTAGTTTTCGGAAATCCGGTGAGATACCGGTACGGTTTATCCCCACTGTAATAAGGACGAACACTGCGAAACCATTGGAAAGATCCTTTCCGAGAAGGGCAGCAAGTAGGTTGGAACTTTAAGTCAGGAGACGGACTTTAGTAAAAATAAAAAACAAATATCTGTAGGCATAACGGAGGTTTATTTTTTATACCCTTTCTTATGGAAAACAGGTATCAAACGTGGTCTGAAAAGGCTGCGAAATGATATATTTTGCAGGATAACCTGCGAAAAAATAAAACTATATTTAATTCAAGGAGGAAACAAAATGAACATGAAAGTAAGAAAAAGTGTGATTGCATTCTTAATGGCAACAACAATGGTGGGAAGCACAGCAGTACCGGCTATGGCAGGTCAAATTACCGTAAAGATTCAGGCAACAGGATTGCAGGGAGAAAGTTCTGAAAACATAGACACAATCCTTTCTGACTCATTAGATATTGCTGACACTGGAAGTGTAACTGCTATGGACGTATTAAAAGAATTAGCAGCACCAGGTGAAGGAAAACCTGTCGAAGATATCAGAGTTATTGATGAAGAGGGAAATAAAAGAACTTATTATCGAAAGGGATTACTGGAATGGTATAAGAGCGAATACGGAAATTATATTTCTGCAATCAAATTAGACGGGCATAATAATAGTTTAGTTGGAAAATTTTTCGGCGAAAACGGAGCAGCAATTGATGAGTCATTAACGGGTAATAAAGGATTAGCCAATAATAGAGGTGCATATTTTAAACTCTTTGATTTAAATCAGACAGAAACAAACGACATGAAGGTAACTGAAAATTCAACTTGGAACAATACAGTACATTTTGCGAATTATTTATCTGAAAAAGATTACAACGATTATTCTGGTTGGATGTGTGTAATTGATAACAGTACTTATAACAATGGCGTAGATACCGTGCTTTCTGATGGAAAAGATCATACCCTTACATTAGATTTCTCTATGATGATGGGATTGGATTTAGGATTTGACAGCTATGTAAAAGCTGCTGATGGTACATGGGTTCCTGTAAGCGGATGGAATTAAACCAGATTAACACGTTAAACAATTAAACAAGATCTATAGGAATTAGACTACAAGAAATTGTAGTCTTTTTCTTGTGTATATAGGAAATCAGTATGAAAAATAATAAATGTATAAAAATTTGGCAATATATTTTGTTCGGTATAGCGCTCGTAATGATACTTATAAATTGTCGCATAGTTAAAGCAGATACCACAGAATTACGACAAAATGATAAAGGGCAATACTGCATCAGTACAGCAGAAGAATACTATTTTTTTGTAGAAAATTATCGTAATGCTCCATATAAAACAAGTACAGTTATCTTGACTAATGACATTGAAATAACAAATCAAGTAACTGGTTTGGGAACATTTTCAGGAATTTTCGACGGACAAGGGCATACTATTACATATTCTGCAACTGACAGAACTCTTAATAAAAAAGGAATTTCAGTAATTTCATTTAGCCTAGATTCCAATGGTGTACTTGAAAATCTAAAAATTAAAATAGAACAAACAAAGCTATATGTAGGGGATGTTCCTTATTCACACATAGTATTTTCAAGTAATAATGGTCTTATAAAAGGTCTTAAAGTTACTGGAAATGTAATTTTAGTATGCGATGATTTAACAACAAGATGGAATGTAGCAACGGGTATAGGAGCAGGACGTGGAAAAGTAGAAAACTCTGAATTTTCCATCAGTTATGGTTTAGAAAGCACTATGACATCTGACGAAATAGCACAAAAAATTATTGATAAAAAAACTCTTTGGGAAATATGTCAGCTTGGAATTACAGCTTCTTCACGTATACAATATAAAAATTGTGTAAATCATGGATGCTATAGCGAAAAAATATCTGAAATAGCAGAAAAAATATCTGAGAAATTAGACCCTGAATCAAATTTTTCAGCAGGAATATATGTAGTATATTCATTTCGTGCCAACAAAAGCTCTACAATTACAAATTGTTATTATGATAAAAATATTTTCAAAGATATTCGTGTTGTTACCGAAAAAACCAAAAGACTTTATAGCAGTAAAGAATTCCCTAATTATGAGGAATTAGGGAAAACAACTGCTGAAATGAAAGTAAAAGAAACCTATATCGGTTTCGATTTCGAAAAGGTATGGTCAATTTCACCAGATGTAAATGACGGTTATCCATACTATGATCCAAGAACAGTTGAAATAACTTTAGAGGTTCAGGCAGATGCAGAACCCAAAGTATGGAAAACCAAGTATGATCGTGATTATAACCGTTTCAAAGATTATTCCACGAATTATCATTTTCCATATCGTGTTGAAATAATCGATGGCACAAAAACTAATATCTACGACGATGGTGATAATAACAAAGTTACTATAAATGGTGCAAAAATTGTCAATCAGACAGAAGAGACAAAGGAATTGATTGATAAATATGGTATCAAAGCAATATGTAATCCTGAAACAGATATTGAATCAGCTACTGTAGACACCAGCTTTTTAGGTCAGCGTCCTTTAACAGTGAAATGGATTAAAGAACCGGTTCTGCAGTTTGACGAAGGCCAGGAAACACAGGCGGAAGAAGACGGATATACTTTCAAGATAAAAGTAATAAACGGTACTTGTGAAGTCAAAGATAATAGAGATGCAAGCGCAGCAGATGATCCGGCTAGCTGGGAAACATATCTGACCAAAGCGGAAAAAGCCATCAAAATTATTCTGGATTACTGCAAAGATAAAAATGCGTTTGGACCTAAAGATTCACCTTCTTATGAAAACACAGATATCTGGGCAATCTTTACTGCAGCCAGATGTGGTTATGTTCCATATGACGATAGTACCTATTTTGACAGATGGTTTACAAATACTAAAGTTTATCTGCAGGAATTAAAAGATTCCGGATCAGATTTATCCAAATGGCAGGCAACAGATCTTTCAAAACTGATTCTTGCTATTGAAGCAATCGGATATGATCCAAGAGATATTTCTTCTGTAAATCTTCTGGATGCAGTAGGAAACAGAAATGGTGATAATTATCTTAATACGGAGTATGCGATTCATGCCATTAAATCAGGTGGCTATACCTCATCTACTTTTACTGATGATGCAATGGCAGAATGGGTACATAAAAGAGCTGAAAGTCTTCTGAATGCAGATAATGGTTCATTTTCAAATGCAGATAACACGATGAACTGGCAGCCGTTGGTTTACTGGTATGGTAAAGATGGTTTTGGAGATGTAAAGAAAGCTATTGATCAGGCATTACACAAACTTCCGGAAATTGCGCAGCGTGCAACAGGTTCTTTCTGTACCGCAGGGTTTGAAACAGGATGTATGTCCTATGGAAATAATGCATGGAATGATGCACAGGCATTGATTTTCGCATCCATCTATAATGTAAATGTATTAGACCGCAGTACAGGATTTACAAAAAATGGAAACAATCTCCTGGATGCATTCTTTGATTTGGTTGATGTGAATGGAGAAGTAGATGGAAGTATTCATGGATTTACTAACTATGACGTTCCACAGATTGCCCGCGGATTAAATGCGTTTGTCCGTCAGCGTAAAGGACAAAGTAACTTTTGGGATTTCTCAGACGTAACCGTTCCAACCAGATCCGTTAACGACATGATCCTTGCCCTTAACGATAACAGTTCGAAAAAAGACATCAAAGCAGCGAGAGAGGCTTACGATGCATTAAACGAAACTCACAAGGCAATCTTTAACAAGGATACACTCAGAAAGCTTCTTGCAGCAGAGACTGGTTCAGGTAATTCTATTGAAAAAGCTATGGCAGCCATTGATGCGATCCCAGCAGCGGATAAGCTGACAATGGATGACAAGGCGGCTGTAGAGAAAGCAAGAACTCTTTATGATTCACTGAATGATGAAGAGAAATCTGTAATTACAAATTACTCTAAGCTGACTGAAGCAGAGGCTAAGATCAGAGAACTTGAGAAACAGCAGGAGCAGAAAGATAAGGATAAGAAAGCAGCAGAGAAGGTTATCGCTGATATTGATGCGCTTCCTTCTTCTTCTGAACTGACTCTTGATCCGTATGTTCTGCAGCTTCTTGACCGCGTACAGGCAGAGTACAATGCTCTTACAGATGCGCAGAAAGCTCTGGTTACGAATTACAGTACGTTACAGTATCTGAGAAATCTGATCCCTGATCTGAAGGCTGCGGCTGCAGTTGTTGATAAGATCAAGGCGATCGGTGAGGTTACTTCCGATAATTATCTGAAGAAACAGGCTCTTGTAGTGGAAGCCAGAACGGCTTATGATGCCCTGACAGCAGATCAGAAGAAGCGTGTGACAAACTATGCAGAGCTTGAAAAAGCAGAACTGTTTATCAGCAGACAGAGTACAGATGAGAAGGTTGCTTATGTGATCTCCTTTATCGATGAACTGAATATCACTACTTCATCTTCAGGTGCTCTTTCTGACGGACCTCTGAGACTGACAGAGAAGAATAACAATGTTCCAACAGAGAAGATCTGGAATGACTGGAAGGCTTATGTGGTAAATGCAAGGGCATTGTATGATACGCTTGATGACCAGCAGAAAGCCCAGGTTACAAATACAGCTTCTCTGGAGAAAGCAGAAGGTTATATTTACCAGCTGAAAGCCGATGCGCTCAAGGCAATGCTTAAAGCACTCCCGGATGCGCAGACAGTACGAGGATATGAGGCACCTCAGCCGACTACAGTTCCATCAGCACAGGAGGCAGCTTCTGTTGAAGAGGAACAGGCGGTACCGGCACAGTCTGAGGGATCTGATTTCTCAGATGGAAGTGCGGACGCATTCAGCAGTGATGAAGTTGATGAGCAGGCAGCTGAGACAGTGGATATCCCTCAGGCAGAATCAGCTGAAGATACTGAAGATGTCCAGACAGATGTTGATTTCTCCTCTGATGAAGAAGTTCCGGCAGCAGGTGATACCTCTAAGCGTGAACTTACAGAAGCAGAGCTGAAACAGATTGCAGAAGCCAAGAATGCTTATGACAGATTAACAGAAACAGAAGAGAAGAAATTCAGAAGCGAGAACACCGCACTGGTTGAGAATATGGAGAAGCTTCTTGCCATGGCACTGACTTATGAGAAAGGCCAGAGTGCATATCAGCAGTTCTTCGCAGATGAAGCAGCACAGATTTATGCAACAGTAAAAGATCACCCGGTAGACAGAGATTCCTACGCAGATGTTAAGGCTTTCCTTGACCGTTATGCTAAGGATTATCAGGGACAGGAAGATGCCATGGCAGGCCTGAAAGTCAAAGTCGGCAGTCAGGAGATGACTTTTGCAGAGGTTATCGCAGCACTGACGGCACAGGCTGACAAGGCAGGTAAGGACATTTCAGATGCACAGCAGGCAGATGAGTGGATCAGCAATCTTCCGACTGCTGTTACCAAAGAGAACATTGCAAATGTAGAAGCAGAGCTTGCAGCACTTCAGAAGCTGATCGACGGCATGAGTGTGGAAGGCAAGTCCTATATGTGGAATGCGAAGCAGTTAGGGCTGATCAAGACGATCGTGGCAGATTACCACATTGAACTTGCGGGTAAACAGGGTGCATTTAAGGCAGATATGCCTGCAGATCTTCAGACAAAGGCAATCAACTATAAGACTGTCCAGATCAGCTGGAGCAGCGTGGATAACGCAGACGGATACATGGTATACCGCAGAACTGCAGACAGCGGATGGAAGAAGATCGCATCCCGGGTAACAGACATTTCCTATAAGGATCAGAAAGCAGTTACAGGAACAACCTATTATTATACTGTTAAGGCGTACTCTTACGCATGGGGCGAGATGACTGTAAGCAGCTATGACAAAGATGGTGTTGCAGGAAAAGCCAGACTTGGCAAAGTAAAGATTGCTACGGCAAATTCTGAAAGCTACAGTACGATCCGCGTAACATGGAATAAGGTTTCCGGTGCAAATGGATACAGAGTATACCGTTCCACTTCAAAGGATGGCAAGTATACAGCGATTGGTTCCACTGCAAAGAACAGCGCAGTTACATTCCTAGATAAGAAAGCAGTTACCGGTAAGACTTATTATTACAAAGTACGTGCTTACCGCAATGTAAGCGGAAAGAAAGTATACGGAAGCTATTCAGCAACAGAGAAAGCAAAGGCAGTACTTTCTGCTCCGACCCTGTCCGCAGGCTCAACTTCAAAGACAGCAGTGCTTGAATGGAGTAAGGTAAAGGGTGCCGATGGCTATCAGGTATATGCCAGCGATTCCCAAAATGGTACCTATACCCGCATAAAGATCACCAAAGGTACAGGTGCGACAGACGAGAGCCTCCTCACCGGAAAGACCCGTTACTATAAAGTACGTGCTTACAGAAAAGTAAACGGAAAAGCAGTTTATGGCTCTTTCTCAAAGATTAAAAAAGTAACTGTTAAATAATAAAATCAGTATGCAGTGTGTTATCAACACACTGCATACCCCAAAAGAAGGTAAGAGAATGAAAAAAGCATTTATAATTATAATTTTATGTATGATTTTGCAAATTTTTACAGTTACTGTATATGCAAATGATAGCAATGTAAATATTGTAAGCGCTGATAATTATGAATCACGGGAATTTAATCAATGGAAGCGCGCTAAGTATAATTTTTCATTTAATGTATCTACCGAAAAGAAAACTATAAAGGCATTATGTAGTGCTGTGTTAACTGCAACTGGAACAGCAATTGGATCTTGCGGAGGTGAAGGAGCAGCTATAGCAGGAAGTGCAATTGGAGCGGGAATTTCTTCTTATGCGAGTGATTGTATAGAGGAACATTACAGTAAATTCAAAAAAAAGGGATATGGTACTTCAATTACAGCTATGTATGGTTCAAAATTGCGCGTGATTATATCAATATATTCAGATTCAGCAAGAACAAAATTAGTTTCTGAATATAAAATGTCTACAGATTCCTATCCTGTATAATTTATATATATGAATAAAATAAAAATATTTTTGCTGACTATTTCATTAATGTTTTTGGCGAGCCTGGCAGCTATATTTATATCAAGAGAATTTATATTCCACAATAAAATTTCAGATTTGAGCTGCCTGTTAAACATATGGAAAGATACTTATGGATGGAATTTTCTGATAAATGTAATAATCGCTCTGATAATTGCTGCAAAATTTGGAAAGAATGATACAAAAAAATAAGGCAGATGTCCTTTCTACCTGCTATATGACAGGGGGAGAGTCATCTGTCATTTTGTAATTTCAGGAATTGCGGGTGCTATTTTACCCGGATGTAATTTTTTAGATTAAAAACGCGGAGGAAACAAATGAATAAACAATGGATGGCACTGCTTCTCAGTACAGGAATTGCTGTGACCGCATGTCCTGTACCCGCAGCCCAGATGCCACCGGCTGAGCAGATACACGGGGAGGCAGAAGAAACTTCTGTCCCTGTACAGCATGATGATTCTGACGACAGAGAAACTGCGAATGAATTCCAGTCTGACACCGAACCATCTCAGTCAGAGACAGACGATGGCGCGGCCGGAAATGAAGAAGAAAATAATGAAGCCGGTGAAGAAAAGCTGGATATACCAGCCATGATTTCCTGTATTCAGGAAGCAGCGGCACTCGAAGAAATTGATCTGTCCTCAGAAACGGTCTCGAAGTTCTTTCTTGCCAGTGACACCTATGACAGTCTGACAGAAGAGGAACAGGCAGAAATTGACCCTGAGATCAAAGAGGCTCTTGAAACTGTCCGAAACCGTATTGCGGCACTGATTTCTTCTGACAGTGGAGTGACCGCCACGGGAAATCCCTGGTATGTGCAGACCCATGTGCAGGAGAACCCGGATCAGGAACAGACTATACAGGAGCTCTCCGAAGCATATCCGGGGACTCTTCCACAGCTTCTTTATGATATAAATATTTCCTATACGGATATCCGTACAGGAGAAGGCTATCAGCCAATGACGATGATCTCTCTGACATTTCCTGTCCCGGATGGATATGAGAGTCTGACGAAACCGAGGGTTCTTAGAAGTACCGGGGATTCGTTTATGGAACTGACCCCTCAGACGACAGAAGATAACCGCTTCTATCTGGACAGTGCCAGAACTTTAAACCATCTGATCATTGCTGACTTTCCCGCAGGACTTCAGGGAATCTCTCTTAACAGTAAATCCGTTAAGATCAACCGGGGGCAGAAATACACCCTGAAGGTGGTCCCGGTACCGGAATCGGTTACGGAAGAGTATACAGTGACATGGAAAAGCAGTGACACTTCTGTTGCGAAAGTAAGCAAAAAGGGAGTTGTCACAGCAGTAAAGAATGGCAAAGCTACGATTACCGCTTCTGTAACACAACACCCGGAAATGACGGCCTCCTGTAAGGTAACGGTCATGCAGGGAGCAAATGCCCTGAAGAAATCGGTCAGTCAGGTTATGGCAGAGACCAGCGCCTATATGCGTGCAACAGATACCAATCCTTCTGTTGGCAGCGAATGGTATGTGCTTGGGCTGGCGAGAGGCGGTTTAAGCCTGAAGGAGAAATATTTCTCTACCTATTATAATCACACGGCAAATTATATCGAGGAAAAGAAGGGAATCCTTACCAATACTTCCAAATATACAGAGTATTCCAAGAGAATCCTGGTCCTGACCTCAGAGGGGAAGGATGCCCGCAATGTGGGTGGTTACAATCTGTTTCAATATATCTCTGATTTCAGCCTTGTGAAGGAACAGGGATTAAACGGTCCGATCTGGGCACTCCTTGCCCTTAACTGCCACCCGGAATATTCTTTCCCGGAGAACCCGTCTGCGAAGGAGCAGAATTCGGAATCTGCGCTGGTGAATTTCCTGCTGCAGAGTGAACTCCCGGGTGGCGGATGGACGCTGATGGGAAGTAATGCGGATTCTGATATTACCGGCATGACACTGCAGGCGCTGGCACCGTATTATCATAAATCAGGTTATGAGAATGTGACTGCTGCCATTGACAGAGGGCTGAATAAATTGTCGGAAATGCAGAACGACAGCGGTGGATATTCCACGATGGGTGTGGAGACAGAGGAGTCCTGTGCACAGATCATCACGGCTTTATGCAGCCTTGGGATTGACCCGGAGACGGATTCGCGTTTCATCAAGGGCGGCCACTGGACAATAGAGAATCTTCTTTCCTATCATATCGATGGAAGTGGATTTATGCATGTAAAGGCAGGTGCCGGAAATAACGGAGGTGCGGCAGCAGGTACTCTGGACGGGATGGCTACGGAGCAGGGATATTACGCACTGGTTGCCTACCAGCGCCTGAAGGATGGCAAGACGAGCCTTTATGATATGTCAGATGTGAGTATCAAAAAAGGTGGCAAGGGAGATGGTTCCGGTACCGGTCTGAAAGAACCCACGCCGATTCCTACCCCGACGCCGGTTCCTGCCACAACACCGTCAGGCGGCAATACGAAAACGCCGGGTGGATCCGGGAAATCTCTGGGTGGTAAGTCTTCCGGCAGCAAAAGCTCCACGGGTTCCGAAAGCTCAGGAAAGGATAGTGGCTCCGGTTCAAAGGATTCTAAAAACAGTAAATCAAAGAACAGTAAGTCATCAAAGGATAAGAATTCCGGCGGCTGGGATTTCGAAGCAGAGCCTTATACAGAGTCGGAAGAGACTTCACAGATGGATACCGGTGAGGATGGATATCAGGAAACTGCCGGGGAGAGTGGAACCGGAAGTCTGACCTCAAAGAAGAAAGAATATGGTATGATCTTTGGTTTTGCGGCAGGCGGTGCTCTGGCGGGAGGACTGGCAGGCAGCGGCATTAAGGCCGGAGTGAGGGCTCTTATTAAGAAGCGGAGGAAGAAGAAATGAGGATAAAGAAAAAGGGACTTGCCCTGTGGCTTGCACTGTTTCTGGGGGTAAGTTCGCTCTCAGGTTGTGGCGGCGGGGATGACGGCATGACACAGCTTTCCGAAAAAGGAGCTGAGATCTTAAACAGCACGGAGGAAGATTCTGATACAGATGTGGAACCTTTGAAGCAGAAAACAAAGCTTCCTGAGGACGGAATCATCACCCAGGCACAGATGGAAACGATCGCCGGAAAGGACGAAAAGTATTATTTTACCGGAAAAACGGACAGCGGGATCAGTTATAAATGGACTTACAATGGAAGCCAGATTCAGAATCCGGTGGAGCAAAAACTTCTGGTACAGTGCAGTGAAGATGGAACAGAAGAGGTAAAGAAGCTTGCCAATGATGCGCCTTATGCGTTGAAAGTTACACTGGAGAAGATGAATCTGGCAGCGCCTGCGAAGCTGACCCTGAATCTGAAAGAAAAATGGGACGCGGATAAGGTTCTTTACTGTCTGGAAGAAGATGGAAAGCTTTATCAGCTTGATACTGCAAAGATTACTACCAGAGAAACCGGAAAGAAAAAAACAGAGCGCACAACACTTACCTTTAACGTGACTAAGACAGGAGGAGATTTCTATCTGATCGGCGGTTCTACCATAGGTGAATCTACGGATGAATCCGATGACAAATCCAAGGGCACTGCTGATAATAAGGATACACAAAACGGTGAAAATTCCACTGGAAGTTCTGGCGGTCAGTCCAGCACAGATGGAAATACCAGTTCCGGACAGACAGACTCTTCCGGCGATGGAACAGGCAATACAGACACTTCCGGTGGCGATGACAGCTCAGATACAGCCATGACCTGTACTTTCTCTATCGAGTGTTCTACGATCCTGAATAACTGGGATGATCTGAAAGAGTCCAAGGCAGAATTTGTGCCTGCGGACGGCTGGATCCTGTATCCTTCGGAGGTGGAGTTCTATGAGGGGGAGACGGTATTTGATGTGCTGAAGCGTGTATGTAATCAGGCCGGTATTCAGATGGAGTCGGAGTGGACACCTATGTATAACAGTTATTATGTATCCGGTATCAATAACCTGTATGAGTTTGACTGTGGCAAGGATTCCGGATGGATGTACTGTGTCAACGGCTGGTATCCGAATTATGGCTGCTCGAAATATACGCTGGAGGACGGCGATACGGTAGAATGGCGTTATACCTGCAATCTTGGCAGGGATGTGGGGGATCAGTATTATGACTGATGCTTTTTCCAGGTGCCATCCTGTTTTAAATTTCTTTTATTTTGCCGTGGTGCTGGGGTTTACCATGTTTATCCAGCACCCGGTTTACCTGGCAGTCTCTTTTGTGGCTGCCACAGCTTACTCCATGTGGCTTAACGGAGTAAAGAAGGTTCTGAAAATCAATTTTCTTCTGACGCTACCGAGTCTCCTTATCGTGGCACTCTTAAACCCGATGTTTAACCATTATGGAGTCACACCGCTTCTTTATATAGAAAGCAGCGGAAACTGGGTTACGCTGGAGGCAATGGTATATGGAATCGTTCTGGGATGTGTACTTTTTATTATGATTTTGTGGTTCTCCTGCTATAACCAGATCATGACAAGTGATAAATTTATCTATCTTTTTGGCAGGATTATCCCTGCGATGTCTCTGATGCTGTCTATGGCGCTTCGGTTTGTGCCTCACTTTATGGCCCAGCTGAAGGTGATCCGCAATGGACAGAAATGCGTGGGGATGGATGTGAGCAATGGCAAATGGTTTAAGAAGATCCGTTATGCGTTAAATATGGTGTCCATTCTTGTCACATGGGCACTGGAAAATGCGATTGAGACGGCTGATTCCATGAAAAGCCGTGGCTATGGGTTAAGAGGACGTACGGCTTTTTCTATTTACCGTTTTAACAGAAGGGATAAACTACTGGGAACTATGCTTGTCGGGCTTTGTGTGATTTTCGGATATGGATGTTACCGGGGAGCTGCTTTTGCACAGTACAATCCCAGAATCCTGCTTGCCGGTTTTACTGTTTTCGGAAGGGTTCCGAAGCAGTCGTGCAGTCCGCTGCTGGCTGCTGTCACATTTGTCAGCTTTGGTGTGTTCTGTTTTCTGCCGCTGATTCTGGATCTGTGTGAGGAATCTGCCATGAAGAAAAGCAGAAGCCACGTACAGGGAGAGATGGCAGTGACCTACAGAAAGATTTATGAAGATATGGAAGGAGAAGCGAGATGAAGATAATAGAAGTGAGAGATTTTTCCTTCCGTTATGCGAATGGCAGCAGGGAGTCACTGTCTCATGTGTCACTGGATGTGGAGGAGGGTACCTTTAATGTGCTGTGCGGTAAGAGTGGCTGTGGCAAGAGTACGCTGCTTCGCCAGCTGAAGTCGGATCTGGCTCCTTTTGGCAGCAGTTCCGGGAAAATCTGTTATTATGGGCGGGATTTGAAGGAAGTCGGCCACCGGCAGCAGAGCCAGGAAATTGGCTATGTACTGCAAAATCCCGAAAATCAGATCGTGACAGATAAGGTGTGGCATGAGCTTGCATTTGGTCTGGAAAGTCTGGGATATGATACGCCTACGATTCGTCTGAGAGTGGCAGAGATGGCAAGCTATTTCGGGATTCATCAGTGGTTTTATAAGAATGTCTCGGAGCTGTCCGGAGGGCAGAAGCAGCTTTTAAACCTGGCGGCGATCATGGCTATGCACCCGAAACTTCTGATTCTGGATGAGCCGACTTCTCAGCTTGATCCGATCGCGGCTTCTGATTTTCTGGAAACGGTGAGAAAGATTAACCGGGATATCGGCACTACCATAATTCTGACGGAGCACCGGCTGCAGGATGTCATTCCGTGGGCGGACAGGGTATATGTGATGGATAAGGGCAGTCTGCTCACGCAGGGGGCGCCACGGGAGATCGGTGAGTTCCTGAAGAGGGAACATCATGGAATGTTTCTGTCTATGCCGGTTCCCATGCAGATTTATGCAGAGGTAGAAAATAATCTGCCATGTCCGCTGACTGTAAAAGAGGGAAGGAACTGGATCACACAGGTGATGGCAGCAACTTCTGATACAGTTTCTGTTTGTGAAGAAAGTTATTTTTGTAAAAATAAACAAAAACTGCAAAAAAAGCTGAATACAGTCAGAGATAAACTGCTGTCTGGTTCCAAAAGTTCTATGCCACCGGCTATTGAGGTAAAGGATGTGTGGTTTCGTTATGAAAAAGACGGAAAGGATGTTGTGCAGGATCTGAACCTGGAAGTAAAGCAGGGAGAATTTTATGCGCTTGTCGGTGGAAACGGAACGGGGAAAAGTACGACTTTATCGCTGATCAGTCGTGTCCGTGCTCCCTACAGAGGCAAGATTCTCCTGAATGGGATTGATATCCGCAGGTATACGGATACCCAGCTTTACAGAGGGTATCTGGGTGTGCTGCCACAGAATCCCCAGAGCATGTTTATCAAGAAGACAGTCCGGGAGGATCTGTATTCTATCATCGGTGGGGCAAAGGAGAAGAAATCTTCCGAATACACTGCCAATATGAGGAAGGCAGAGGCAATCGAGGGAATCGTAAGTCTGACCAGACTGGAAGGACTGCTTGACCGTCATCCGTATGATTTAAGCGGTGGAGAACAGCAGCGTCTTGCACTGGCTAAGGTTCTGCTGTTGCAGCCGAGGCTTCTTCTGATGGATGAACCAACGAAGGGGCTGGATGCAGAATATAAACAGGAACTGGGAGACATTTTAAAGAAGCTCAAAGCTCACGGGATCACTATCTTTATGATCTCGCATGATGTGGAGTTTGTCGCAGAATATGCAGACAGGGTCGGCCTGTTCTTTCAGGGAAATGTGGTGACGTGTAAGAGTGCAAGGGATTTCTTTGCGGGAAACAGCTTTTATACGACTGCTGCCAATCGCATGGCAAGGCATTATTTTCCTGATGCTGTTACCGGAAAGGAGGTGGCTGCGTGCTTGAAGGCAAGGCTTTAGACCAGTTTATGGACCGTTTCTTCGGGGATTCCTGTGCACAGAGCCTGCCCGGGGAAGAGGAATCCGGACAGGAATTAGAGGAATATGAACTGAAAGAGGATGGAATCATTATCCAGCCGATCCATAAAGGAAAGATTGAGAAGCGTACCTGGATTGGTCTGATTATGTTTCTGGCTTTTGTTCCGCTGGTGCTTTTTATCCTGGTTCATAAGTTTCATGGTAAGCATGATGTAGTGATCAGTCTTTTAATACTTGCCTATGCCACGATCCCGTTCTTTATGGTATTTGAGGGCCGGCATCCACAGGCAAGAGAGATTATGGTCATTGCCGTAATGGCGGCTCTTGGGGTCGCAGGCAGGAGTGCTTTCTTTATGATCGGAAGCTTTAAGCCGATTGCGGCCATCGTGATCATTACCGGGGTTTCCTTAGGTGGTGAGGCGGGGTTTCTGTGTGCCTGTCTGATCATGATGATCTCAAATATGTTTTTCGGGCAGGGACCGTGGACACCCTGGCAGATGTTTTCCTATGGAATGATCGGATATCTGGCAGGAATCCTTTTTCAGAAAGGGATTCTCAAAGCCAGGAAGGTGGATCTGTGTATTTACGGATTCTTAAGTGTATTTCTGATCTTCGGCGGGATCATGAACCCGGCATCTATCCTGATGGCATATGGACACATCACAAAGAAGAGCCTGATCGCATTTTATATCTCAGGTGCGCCGGTAGATCTGGTGCAGGCAACTTCTACAGTGATTTTCCTGTGGATCCTAAGCAGGCCACTGCTGGAGAAACTGGAAAGAGTAAAAAGAAAATACGGGCTGCTGCAGCGGCCCGAAAATAAGGAGGAAAATGAATATGGCAAAGAATAAGCTATGGCAGGCCATTAAGGGGCTGACTCTTGCAGCCGGAATGGCAGTGGGGATTTTTGCGCTGGGACAGACCGATGTTCTGGCAGATACCCTGACGCTGACTGTGGAAAAGAACACGATTGGCCAGGGTATGATCCTGGATCCTGTACAGGTGGAATTTACGAAAGGAGAAACCTGTGCAGATGTTCTGCTCCGCGGGTTAAGTGAGAACGGGATTACACCGCTTTATGACACAAATACAAGTTATGGTTTCTACTTAAGGGGAATTGCCAACTGTGACAGTGGAAGCCTGAATCCACCGGCATGTATCCAGAAGGTTCTCTCCGAGACTTCTACCTGGACCGGTGATGCCTATAAGCTTACTGGTAACAAATATGCACCGGATCTGACAGAATTTTCCTATTGTTCCGCTTCCGGATGGACATATACCCTTGATAATGTATTTATGGGTGTCGGAATGGGTGCGAGCCATCCGTCAGACGGAAGTGTCCTGCGTGTTATGTTTGCCCTTTGCGGCGGTACGGACATTACAGGATGTGATCCGTATAATAATAACAGACAGATTTTTGAGGCGGCAGATAAGAGCGAGCTTATCCGCATGATGGGAAAGGCAAATGCAGAGCGTTCCAGATGGTCCCAGGTCAGCGGATTCTCCGGCGCATATGCCGAAGCGGACAGTGCGCTGACTACGCTGGATGCGTCCGCAAACAGAGTTTATGAAGCGGTTCAGCTGCTTAAAAGTATTGAGTCAAAGCTTCCGGCAGCACCGAAGCTGATCAGCTTGAATGCTTCTGATCTGACTCTTACAAAGGGAGATAGCTATACACTGACTTATACGATTGTTCCGTCTGATGCGGTGGGAACTGTAAGCTGGACTTCTTCCAACAGTTCTGTTGCAAGCGTAAACAGTGGTGTGGTAACAGCAGTGGGAGAAGGTTCGGCGGTAATTACTGCGAGAGTTTCCGGAAGTGTCTATGCGACCTGCAATATTTCCGTTTCTTCCAGACTGGTCAGTGTGACAGGAGTGAGTATTTCTCCGTCCAGCCTGAATCTCTCAACCAAAAGTGGTTCCAGGACACTGGATTACATGATCACGCCGAATGGAGCAAAACCGTCCTCTTTGTACTGGGAATCTTCCAACTCTTCTGTAGTAACCGTAGATGGCTCCGGCAAGGTAACTCCTGTGGGTGCCGGTTCTGCAGATATTACACTGACTACGGACAATGGAACGAAAGGCACCTGCCACGTGACTGTTACAGCACCGGCACAGAGCATTGCTTTGAGTGACAAAACGCTGACTCTGGCAATTGATCAGGGAACCTATACCCTGACCTGGACGTTCAGTCCGAAGGGAAGCGGCGGGGAACTGGTATGGACCTCTGATAATGCAGGCGTTGCCAAAGTAGACCAGAAGGGTGTTATCACACCTGTTTCTGTAGGAGAAACCGATATCCGTGTAAAAACCGATCAGAATGTAACCGCAGTATGCCATGTAGTTGTAAAGGGTACTGCGAAAGATCTCTTTGCAGCAGGAATGCCAGAGATCACAACCTGCAAGGCGGCAGGAAATACAGTTCTTCTTACATGGAATAAATATGAAAATGCAGATTCTTACATTATTTTAAGACGTAAGATGGGTGAAAGTAAATTCGCAAAGATTGCTACGGTCAAAGACCTCTCCTATACAGATACAGCGGTTTCTCCGTCAACTCCTTATTATTACAGTGTACAGGCTGTTTCCACCAAATGGGGCGGCGCCATTAAAAGCAGTTATGACAAAAACTTCTCTGTAACAATCAATGGAATTGCACCGACACCAACTCCGGCACAGACAGTAAAACCGAAAACCCCGGCTGTCACAGTAACTGCCGGTAAGAAACAGGCTACACTGAAATGGAAAAAGGTAAGCGGTGCCAAAGGGTATGTAGTATACCGTGCCACATCCAGATCCGGTAAATATAAGGCAGTATCAACGATTAAAAAGGGAAGCACTGTTTCTTATATAAATAAGAAGCTTACGTCTAAGAAAACATACTATTACAAGGTGCGGGCATATCGTACCGAAAACGGTAAAAGAATATACAGCAGCTATTCTAAAGCAAAGAGCGCTAAGATCAAATAATATAAATTCACACAAGTCCAGTGTGTTAGAAAGCATATTGCTGTGAACAGAAACGATGTTAGAGCGTGTTTGAAAAATTAAAAATATAGGATTGTGCTATTTAAGAAAATATGTTATATAATACAATATATAGAGAGTTAATTCTCTATTCGCATGATGAGATGAGTGACGGTTCTGACTCATCGGTAAAATAAATATAACCGAGAGATGAGATGAGTGACGGTTCTGACTCATCGGTAAAATAAAATATGACCGAGCGAAGAGCATAACGAGAGGGAGTTCATTTTCCCTCTCGTTTATATGTATATAAGGAGAATAAAATTGGAAATTGACTATGCTGTTTATAGCCTTTCAGATAGATTTTACGAGAAATATCCGAATCCGCCATATAAAGAACTTTTAAAGAAAAAGGAAAGAGGATATGCTTGTTTACTTATTCAAAGTCATTATGGATATTTTATATGCATTCCATATAGAACAGAGATTTCCCATAAATATGCATATCACTTTCGCAAATCGTCTCGTTCGCAAGAACATAGATCAGGACTTGATTATACTAAAATTGCTATTATAAAAGATATTTCGTAACTATTCAGCAGTCTGCTATCCCGCGAGGTGTTTTGGCATGAACATGCCAAAATCCCGAGACATACAAGTCAAAATCCCTCCGGGCAGGATCGCACTGCGACGGAGAGGAATTATGTCGCTGAAGCGACCCGTCGCAGGCGGAGAATCCTGCAAGCAGGATTCTTTCTTGTGGATTTTGACTTGTAACTGTGAAGGTACTGAACAGTTACAAAAGGAGAATAAATACAATGATTCCAATCGCACATATAGAAAATGATTTTCCGACCAAATTCGGTATCCCCAGGCAGAGTGGCCGTGTAGGGGCACTTAAAGCGAGAATCGTATTCGAGCCGGAATATCGTAATGTGGATGCCTGCCGTGGTCTGGAGGAGTTTAGTCATATCTGGCTGATCTGGGAGTTCTCGGAGGCAAAGAGGACAAAGTGGTCACCGACTGTCCGCCCGCCCAGGCTTGGGGGAAATGTGAGAAAAGGAGTTTTTGCCACAAGATCTCCCTTTCGTCCCAATTCCATAGGATTATCCTGCGTGAAACTGGTAAAAGTATCTTTGGATGAACCAGAGAGTCCGGTGTTATATGTGGAGGGTGCAGATCTGATGAACGGAACGCCGATATTTGATATCAAGCCATATATTCCGTATGCAGACTGCCATCCAGAGGCAACGGGAAGTTTTACGGAATTTTCCAGAGATTATCATCTGAAAGTAGAATTTCCCCCGGAATTATTGGAAAAGATACCGGAGGAGAGCAGAGAAGCAGTGATAGAAGTGCTTGCGGATGATCCGCGCCCGGCTTACCAGAATGATCCAGCCAGATCGTATGGGATGCCTTTTGGAGAAAAGGATATCCATTTCCGGGTGGATGGCGATATTTTGCGGGTTCACGATGTAACAGATTTCGTAAAAAAACAGCCGGAATCTGCTGCAGATTGTGGAAAATAACCATTTTCGGATATTTCTGTAAGAAAGGCTTGCAAAATTGGCGTTTATTCAATACAATATTAAACAGACTTTATGTTGGTAGAGTGACAAAGACTGATGGGAGATCGGTCTGAAAATATTTAGTAACATATGAGGAGCAGGAAAAATGAAGAAAATTGTTAAATTCGGAGGAAGTTCTCTGGCAAATGCAGAGCAGTTTCAGAAAGTAGGAGAGATCATCAGAAGTGATGAGAGCAGACGTTATGTGGTTCCGTCCGCTCCCGGAAAGAGATTTGACGGAGATACAAAGGTTACAGATTTACTTTATAAATGTTATAATACTGCAGTTGAGGGGGAAGATTTCATACCGATCCTGCAGGAAATCAAGGGAAGATATTATGAGATCATCCGCGGACTGAACCTTGATCTTTCTCTGGAAGACGAATTTGCTCAGATTGAAGCTGATTTCAAGGCACAGGCAGGCACAGATTATGCAGCATCCAGAGGAGAATTTCTCAATGGTAAGGTGATGGCAGCATATCTGGGCTATGAATTTGTAGATGCAGCAGATGTGATCCGTTTTGATAAGAACGGAAATCTGGATGCCGAGAAGACAGACAGACTTCTGTCCAAAAAGCTGGCAAAATGTGAACGTGCCGTTATCCCTGGATTTTATGGCGCTGGTGAAGACGGAAAAGTTAAAACTTTCTCCAGAGGCGGTTCTGATGTAACCGGTTCTCTTGTGGCAAAGGCTATCAAGGCAGACCTTTATGAAAACTGGACAGATGTTTCCGGCTTCCTGGTAACAGACCCACGTATTGTTAAAAATCCGGAAGTGATCGAGAGCATTACCTACAGAGAACTCAGAGAGCTTTCTTATATGGGGGCAACTGTTCTTCATGAAGATGCGATCTTCCCGGTTCGTAAAGAGGGAATTCCGATCAATATCAAAAACACAAACAGACCGGAAGACAAGGGCACTTTTATTGTTGAGAGTACATGCAAGAAACCGAAATTTACAATCACAGGTATTGCAGGTAAGAAGGGATTCTGCTCTATCAATATTGAGAAATCCATGATGAACAGTGAGGTTGGTTTCGGACGTAAGGTACTTCAGGTATTCGAAGATCAGGGAATCAATTTTGAGCATGTTCCATCAGGAATTGATACAATGACTGTATATGTACATCAGGATGAATTCGAAGAAAAGGAACAGCAGGTAATTGCCGGAATCCATCGTGCAGTACAGCCGGATTTCGTAGAAATGGAATCTGACCTTGCACTGATCGCAGTTGTAGGACGCGGTATGAAATCCACAAGAGGAACAGCCGGCAGAATCTTCTCCGCACTTGCCCATGCAAATGTAAATGTTAAGATGATCGACCAGGGATCCAGTGAGCTGAACATCATTATTGGTGTTGAGAACAGAGATTTCGAAACTGCTGTAAAAGCAATCTATGATATTTTTGTACTTACTCAGATGTAATTCCTATTATATAGAATCGTGGAGCTAAGGTTCATGTATCAATAAGATTATTTCAGGAATCAGCTGGTCAGTACATCGGAAGATTAAGATAGATAAAAGATAAAGAAAATAACAGGCCGTCAGGAATCTGTATAAAGATTTCTGGCGGCTTTTTCGTTTCATGTGTTGAGAAGATGTGCTATAATCGTGTATTATCTTTAAAAGACCTTGCATTTGATGAATCGATAAGTTGAATGGTGAATGAAAATAGATTTTGGAGATTATTAAGAACGGAGTGAACAGTAACTCTTAAGATATAGGGGGCAGACATGGATAAGCCGGTGGTTCGTATTTCGGTCAGAAATCTGGTGGAATTTATATTAAAAAGCGGTGACCTTGATAACCGCAGAGGCTCTGCGGATAAAGAAGCGATGCTGAAAGGCAGCAGACTTCACAGGAAGATACAAAGCCAGATGGGAAGTCATTACAGGGCAGAAGTTTCTCTTAAATATACGACGGAATATGATGATGTAAGTATCGTGGTAGAAGGCAGAGCTGACGGGATATTCACAGAGGACGAGCAATATTTCATTGACGAGATCAAAGGTGTCTATGCAGATGTCAGCCAGCTTGAGAAACCAGTGGAAGTACATCGTGCCCAGGCCATGTGCTATGCCTGTATCTATGCCAGAGAACAGCAATTAGAGAAAATCGGTGTTCAGATGACATACGGAAATCTGGATACAGAGGAACTCAAGTATTTCAGAGAAGAATTTACTTTGGAGGAACTTAAAGACTGGTATCAGGAACTTCTGGACAGATATCATAAATGGATTTCGTATCAGCTGGCATGGAAAAAAGAGCGGAATGAATCCATGGAAGGTCTGGAGTTTCCGTTTGAATACAGAGAAGGTCAGCGAAAGATCGTATCCAGTGTGTATCATACGATATCAGCAGAACGGCAGATTTTTATACAGGCGCCTACGGGGGTAGGGAAAACCATGTCCACGATTTTTCCGGCGGTAAGAGCAGTTGGTGCCGGACTGGGAGAAAACATTTTCTACCTGACAGCAAAGACGATCACCAGAACAGTGGCAGAAGAAGCGTTTTTAATATTAAAGGAACATGGACTGAAGTTTAAAGTGATCACTATCACTGCGAAGGAAAAACTATGTTTCTGTGACAAAACAGAATGCAATCCGGAGAATTGTCTCTGGGCGAGAGGACATCTGGACAGAATTAATGATGCAGTCTATGAATTGTGGACGACACAGGACTGCTATGGCAGAGAGACGATTCTTGAATATGCAAAGAAATGGCAGGTATGTCCGTTTGAGCTATGCCTTGATCTCGCAATATGGGTGGATGCGGTAATCTGCGATTATAATTATGTATTTGATCCAAATGTGTATCTGAAGAGATTTTTTGGCGAAGGTACCTCGGGAGGATATATTTTTCTGATTGATGAAGCCCATAATCTGGTGGACAGAGGCAGAGAAATGTACAGTGCTTTTGTGGATAGAGCGGATGTTCTGGAAGCAAAGAAGCTGGCCGCGGATTACAGTAAGGGACTTGTACGGGCGTTGGGAAAAGTAAACCGTCAGTTGCTGGCGTTGGAGAAAGACTGTGGAGATTATGAGATTTTACAGAATCCCGGACCGGTTTCTCTGAGTATGCTACAGGTGATGGGAGAGATGGACAAGCTTCTGGAAGAACTTCACGGAAAAGAGCTTCCGGAACAGCTCCTGAATTTTTATTTTTGCGTCAGAGATTTTCTGAATATAGATGAGCTGTTGGATGAGAATTATGTGATTTATACAGAAATCGGAACGCAGGGAAAAGTAATACTGCGGCTTTTCTGCGTAAATCCTGCGGCGAATATCGGAAGATGTCTGGAAAAGGGGAAGAGCGCGGTTTTCTTTTCGGCGACGCTTCTTCCTATGGACTATTACCGTACACTTTTAAGCACCAGAAAAGATGATTATGGCATTTATGTTCCATCACCTTTTAAGCAGGAAAAACGATGTATTCTTACGGGACGTGATGTGAGCAGCCGTTATACCAGAAGAGGTTATGAAGAATATCATAAAATTGCGTCATATATTGCAAGAACAGTATGGGCGAGAAAAGGAAACTATATGGTATTTTTTCCTTCTTATAAATTTATGGAAGATGTGCTGGAGGTGTATGAGAATGAGTTTTCAGTGGACTGGGTACGATGCATCGCTCAGACATCAGGGATGCATGAACAGGAAAAAGAGGAATTTATCGAAGAATTTTCTACATCAGAAGGGACACTGGTTGGATTTTGTGTGATGGGTGGTGTTTTTTCGGAAGGTATTGATCTGATGGGGGAGAAACTGATCGGGGCGGTTATAGTAGGAACAGGTTTGCCCCAGATTGGGACACAACGGGAAATACTCAGGCAGTATTATGATAAAAAAGGCGCAGATGGATTTGATTATGCATACAGATATCCCGGAATGAATAAAGTGCTGCAGTCAGCAGGACGTGTGATAAGAACCCAGGAGGATACAGGAATCATACTTTTGCTGGATGAGCGCTTTGCTGATCATAACTATCGCAATCTTTTCCCGGCAGAATGGTCTGACCGCAGAAACTGTACTCTGAATACGGTGGAACAGCAGCTTGGAGAATTCTGGAACAGGGTTTGTATGGATAAATAAAAAGCTGACCAGAGTCAGAATATGATATGATTTCCATTAAACAGACAAGGTATATAACCAGAATATCCCGAGACATACGGTGTTACTGAGAATGAAGTAAACAGTAACTATGCTGGCATAGGTTGTTACTGGAAAAAAGACAAAAATGTTGCTATCCTGAAAAAAACAATATATACTTTGCTTACTATAAAAAAGAGATGTAACAATTCTGTCAGCTGTTATCTGACGATGGCAGTGAACAGTTACGAAGAGATATGGAAAGCAACCGTAAAAGGAGTTTTACATGAAAAAAAACAAACGAACGACGAAAACTTTTATCCTGGCAGGAACTCTGGCAGGGGCTGTTGTAATGACAACGACTTTGCCTGGCACTGCTTTGGCTGCGCAGCAAAGTATGTCTTCTGTTACGGAACAGGCACAGATTCAGCCGATAGGTGATGGAAGTAATAAGTATATCATGAAGAGTGACGGATTTTACTGTCTGGATGTAAATGGAGCGAAAAGCAATCAGGCAGAGATTCATTATTTTCAGGACTATGAAATTGATGGAACGGTATTTGACGGATATTATTACCATGATACAGATGGAAAATTTAAAGCATGCAGCCCGCATATGGAACGTTTGAAAGGTGTTACAGTATTTAAAAATACAGAGGCTGAGGAGACAACTGATGCGCAGAAAACACAGGAAACAGACAAATTTGATGGCTTCTATTTTGTAAATAATCTTGGACGACTATCGGCAGCCCCGCAGGTAAGGTATATAGATAACCTGGCGATAGACGGAATCACGTTAAATGGTTATTATTACTTTGATGAAAATGGCAGAATGGTAACAGAGCCGGGAATCCATTCGCTTGAGATGGACTGCTATGAAATGAATTTTGACGGAAACTATTATTTCGGCGGTGCGAACGGAGCTTTGGCACAGGAGAATACAGTGACAACAGACGGATTCATAGTGGATGACACAGGTAAAGTCATAAATCTGGATGATCTGGGAATCGATAACCTCAAACCACAGCTTGAAAATCTGCTGTCAGGATATCAGGGAACATGGAGCGTATATGTCAAAGATCTCGACGAGGATAAAGAGTTTCTGATTAACGATATGCCGTTATATTCTGCAAGCCTGATCAAGCCATTTGTCATGGCAAAGACTTACCAGGATATGGAACAGGTAAGAACGGATGAAGCGAAGAAATTAAATACAACGGATATGAAAACCGTAGATGTGAAATTAAATGATCTGTTGTGGAATATGATCACTGTCAGCGACAACGAATCCTGTAATGAACTGGTGAAACTTCAGACAGATGCACTCGATTTCAAAAAAGGTGCAGAGGACATCAATAAATATCTGGAAAAAGAGGGATATACAGAAACAAGTGTACAGCATACACTCCACCCGGCAACCTCCGCGCAGGAAAGTCTTGGCGGCAGAAATATGACTTCTGTAAAAGACTGCGGAGCTCTGCTTGAGAGCATTTTCAAGGGAGAGTGCGTCAGCAAAGAAGCATCAGAGGAAATGCTTAATCTTCTGTCGAATCAGGAAAATACCTGGAAAATCCCGGAAGGACTTCCTGACGGAATAAAATCAGCAAATAAAACCGGAGAGACAGATCAGGACCAGCATGATATTGCAATCATTTACGGAGAAAAGACAACATACATATTGTGTATCATGTCCGAAAACTGCCCGGAAAGTACAGCAGTAACAAATATCCGGAATATTTCAAAGATCGTTTACAATTACCTGAATCTGTAAAGGCATTGTGTGCGGCGAATGATTGATTTTTACTGGAAAATCATGTATAATACCATAGAACTATGTCATGTACGATGAAACTTAACAGCAGTGGCGGGCAGAGAGGAATCGGTATCCCCCACTGACACGTGACAAGCCACAGTCATCTATGTGATTGTATGTCATATTCTGTGAAATTACCGACTGTGGATTGAAACAAACAATTGTATAAAGTCAGGAGGAAGAATTTAAATGCGAGTTGATGCGGACGATTTTGCCCGACCTTGCAGCTGCGGCAGGGAATACCAGATTGCAGTGAAAGAGATTTTGATAGAAGCCGGAGCAGTAGAGAAGCTTGAAGAAGAGATGTCAGAGGGGATGCTGAAAGAATATATATCTCCGCTGGTTATCTGCGACACCAATACCTATGCGGCAACAGAAGAAATCATGGAGGATATCTATGACAGATGCCAGGTATTAGTTCTGGACGCAGAGGGGCTTTTGGCTGACCGGAAAGCGATAAGAATTGTGGAGAACAACATGGAGGAAGATATTGACCTGATTCTCGCAGTAGGGGCAGGAACGATTCATGATATCAGCCGCTATGTTGCACACAAATACAAAGTACCTTTCATTTCAGTGCCTACCGCAGCAAGTGGAGATGGATTTGTAACAACAGTGGCTGCCATGAACCTGGACGGCGTGAAGAAAACAGTGCCGTCAATTGCGCCTATCTGTGTATATGCAGATACAGGTATTTTTTCAAAAGCTCCCCGGCGTCTTACAGATGCGGGAATTTCAGATCTGATGGGAAAATATATCTGTCTTGCAGACTGGAAAATTGCAAATCTGGTTACCGGAGAATATTTTTGCCGGGAAACTGTAAGACTGGAAGAAAAAGCCTTAAAGACGGTCAGATCTTCCATACAGGATATTGCAGAGGGTGAGGAAGATGAATGTGAACAGCTGATGTATGCATTGATCCTTTCCGGGCTTGCGATGCAGATGATCGGGAATTCAAGACCGGCATCCTGTGCAGAGCACCAGGTGACACATCTGTGGGATATGGAAGTGATCAATGGCTCGCTGGATGCACTTCATGGGGAGAAAGTCTCTGTAGCAACACTTCTTGTACTGGAGGAGTACAAGCGCATTGCCACAGCTATCACACAGGGACGATGTCACGCAAAACCGTATGAGAATGAAGACGAGAAACTTCTGGAAGAAACCTTTGGAAGTAAAGGGTTTCTGGAAGAGATAAAGAAAGAAAATGAACCAGAACTTCTGAAATCCATTTCACCGGAGCATCTGGAGAATTGTCTGGGTGGAATCGCGGAAATCATAGATGAGCTTCCGAGCGAACAGGATATGTTCCACATGCTGGAAAAGGCTGGATGTGCAAAGACGGTTTATGATATCGGACTTGATGAAGCAGCTGTTTTACCAAGTCTCAGACTTGCACCTTATACAAGAAGACGATTGAGCTTATTAAGACTCAGCAAAATGCTGGAAATCAAAGGAGAATGATTATGCGCGTTGGAATGGGATATGATGTACACAGACTAACCGAAAACAGAGATTTGATCCTTGGAGGAGTAAAGATTGACTGGGAGAAAGGTCTTCTGGGACATTCAGATGCCGATGTGCTGATCCATGCGGTGATGGATGCACTTTTAGGAGCAGCTGCGCTGGGAGACATCGGAAAACATTTTCCGGATACAGATCCTGCATATAAAGGAATTTCCAGTATTTTGCTGCTGGAACACGTAACGAAGTTGTTGAAAGAACATCATTATGAGATTGGAAATATAGATGCAACGATCATTGCGCAGAAACCGAAAATGGCACCTCATATTCCACAGATGAGGGCAAATATGGCGAAAGCAATGGGAATTGATGAGTCTCAGCTGAATATTAAGGCTACTACAGAAGAGAAACTGGGATTTACAGGAAGAGAAGAAGGAATTGCATCTCAGGCAATATGTCTTCTTAATGAAGTAAAGTAATTGGTAATTCATATAATAAGATTTTATAAAAAATCGTTACTGTACACACGCCACTATTCCGCGAAGCGTGTTACGGAACAGTAACAAAAACTCTATAGAATGATAAAACATAGGGAAAACTGGAGGAATAGAGAATGAAACTTTTTAATACACTGACACGCAGAAAAGAAGAATTTGTACCTCTTGAAGAGGGAAAGGTTCGCATGTATGTCTGCGGTCCGACTGTTTACAACCTGATCCATATCGGAAATGCCCGTCCAATGATCATCTTCGATACTGTACGCCGTTACATGGAGTACAAGGGATATGAAGTAAACTTTGTTTCTAACTTTACAGACGTAGATGATAAGATCATCAAGAAAGCAATCGAGGAAGGCGTAAGTGCTCAGGAGATTTCTGAACGTTATATTTCAGAGTGCAGGAAAGATATGGATGGCATGAATGTAAAACCTGCTACTACAAATCCACAGGCAACGCAGGAAATCGGTGGAATGATCAGCATGATCCAGACTCTGGTTGATAAAGGATATGCATATCCGGCAGCAGACGGTACTGTTTATTTCAGAGTTAAGAAATTCAAAGAATACGGAAAACTTTCTCACAAAAATCTGGATGATCTGCAGTCCGGTTTCCGCTCTCTGCAGGTATCAGGAGAAGACCAGAAAGAAGATCCGCTGGATTTCGTTCTCTGGAAACCGAAAAAAGAGGGAGAGCCATCCTGGCCATCCCCATGGTGTGATGGACGTCCTGGCTGGCATATTGAATGCTCTGTTATGGCAAAGAAATATCTCGGAGATGAGATTGATATTCATGCAGGCGGTGAGGACCTGATCTTCCCACATCATGAAAATGAAATTGCACAGAGTGAATGCTGCAACGATAAGATTTTTGCAAAATACTGGATGCACAATGCATTCTTAAACATTGATAACAGAAAAATGTCCAAGTCTCTTGGAAACTTCCGTACTGTACGTGAGATCAGCGAGCAGTATGATCTTCAGGTACTTCGTTTCTTCATGCTGAATGCACATTACAGAAGCCCGCTGAACTTCAGCGCAGATCTGATGGAAGCTGCAAAGAATGCGTTAGAGCGTATCACAGATGCAGCTGCAAACTTAAAAGACAGAAAAGCAGCAGCACAGACAGAGGCTGCGACAGATGCAGAGAAAGAACTCCTTGCACAGTCTCAGGAGTTTGTTAAGAAATTCGAAGAAGCAATGGATGATGACTTCAACACTGCGGACGCACTGGCTGCAATCTTTGAACTGGTTAAATTTGCCAACACAAATGTATCCGAAGAAAGCTCCTCAGAATTCGCCGGAGTACTGCTTGATACAATGGTAAAATTATGCGATGTACTTGGTCTGAAAGCAGAGAAGAAAGAAGAAATTCTTGATAAAGAAATCGAAGACCTGATTGCAGAACGCCAGGAAGCAAGAAAAGCAAAGAACTTTGCGAGAGCAGATGAGATCAGAGATGAACTTCTGGCTAAGGGAATTATCCTTAAAGATACCCGTGAGGGAGTAAAATGGAAACGAGCTTAAACGGTATGGCAGAAATAAATGAGTTTGATAAGCGTGATATTGCTGGTTTAAAAGGATTGCTTCATCAGGTATTTCATCTGAAAGATAATGATATGAGGTCTTACTCACCCTTGACTTTAGCTTATATCGGAGACGGTGTTTACGAACTGGTGATCCGCACGATTCTTGTGAAAAAAGGAAACTGTCCGGTAAATCAGCTGCACAGAAAGGCAAGCAGTCTGGTTAAAGCAGGCACACAGTCTTCTATGATGGAAGTGATCGAACCAATGCTTACGCAAGAGGAGCACAGCGTTTATAAAAGAGGCAGAAATGCGCACTCCCCGACAATGGCAAAGCACGCAACAATGGCAGATTACCGCAGAGCAACCGGGTTTGAAGCTCTGATGGGATATTTATATTTAAAAGATGATTTTGGCAGGATCATAGAACTGGTCCGTGCTGGAATCGGAGAGGATCAGATATGAGTGAACAGATAGAAGGACGCAATGCAGTCCTGGAAGCTTTTCGTTCCGGTAAATGTGTAGATAAGCTGTTTATCCTGGATGGATGCCAGGATGGACCAGTCCGCACTATTGCCAGAGAGGCAAGAAAAAAAGATACGATTATCAATTACGTGGCAAAAGAGCGTCTGGATCAGTTAAGTGAGACAGGTGCACATCAAGGCGTAATCGCCCAGGTAGCTGCTTATGAATATGCAAGCGTAGAAGATATCCTTGCAAAAGCAAAGGAAAAAGAGGAAGATCCATTTATCTTTATTCTGGATAATATTGAAGATCCTCATAATCTCGGTGCAATCATCCGTACTGCAAACCTGGCAGGAGCACATGGCGTGATCATTCCGAAGAGACGTGCAGTAGGACTGACCTCTACAGTTGCCAAGACTTCAGCAGGTGCATTAAACTATACACCTGTTGCAAAAGTGACAAATCTGGGACATACCATTGATGAGCTGAAAGAGCAGGGAGTGTGGTTTGTATGCGCAGATATGGGTGGAGAAACTATGTATAACCTGAATCTTACAGGTCCGATCGGAGTTGTAATCGGTAACGAAGGTGAGGGAGTAAGCAGACTGATTCGCGAGAAATGTGATTTTGTAGCATCTATTCCGATGAAGGGGGATATTGATTCCCTGAATGCATCAGTAGCAGCAGGCGTACTCGGCTATGAGATCGTACGTCAGAGAATGCAGAAGAAATAAGTGCCATATTTACATTAGTTATTAGAGGGTTATGTGGTTAATCTGTTTTGGTGTAAATAGCGTATTGGTTGTGCAGCAGAATAGAATTGTTTCAGTTAATAGCAAGATTTATGGAAAACGGAAGGTTTAAATTGATGAAACAGTATGACGGAATCAAGGATGAAGAATTAATCTTTCGCTTTAAAAACGGAGAGTCAGAGATTCTCGACTATCTTATGGAAAAATACAAGAACATGGTCCGCAAGAAAGCAAGGACCATGTTCCTGATAGGCGGGGAGAATGATGATCTGATACAGGAAGGTATGATCGGACTGTTTAAGGCAGTCCGCGACTACCAGCCGGACAAAGATGCCACATTTCAGACTTTTGCGAGCATATGCGTGGACAGACAGATTTACAATGCAATCCAGAGTTCTAACAGGCAGAAACATCAGCCGCTTAACTCATATGTCTCTCTCAGTGAGCAGGGCGGAGAGAACGAAGAACATCTTGGTGATACCTGGGTAGAAAATCCGGAATCGATCATCATCGACCAGGAAAACGTTGAGAATCTGGAACAAGAGATCACTACCACATTAAGCCCAATGGAGAATCAGGTACTGGAATACTATCTGGCAGGAAACGGCTACGGAGAGATTGCCGAACTTATGGGAAAAACACCAAAATCTATAGACAACGCACTCCGCAGAATTCGCACCAAAATAAAAGAACAACTGGAACAGCTCCGTAAATAAAAAATACAGAATTTTAACCGAAGGTAATTTTTATAAAAATAAAAAAGTTAAAAAATAGGGATTGACAATACGGTTAAGTTCTGGTAACATATCCAAATGTGAGCGGTAAATCCGACACGATGCTGATGTGGCTCAGAGGTAGAGCACTTCCTTGGTAAGGAAGGGGTCACGGGTTCAATTCCCGTCATCAGCTTTTTTTAATGCTTGAAAATAAAGGATTTCTTGAACCTCGGTACCTCAAAAGTAATCAAAACCTGACTTTTGCAGGTAAATTAACAAAAAACACCCGTCAAACCCAATAATTACAGGGCCTTGCCCTAACAATAAGAAGAAAGCCCAAGAAGCTGCAACTTCAAGGGCTTTCATTCTTTTTGTTATAAACACTTTAATACCTTTTGCCTACTGGCATTATAGCATATGCAGATCATGAAATCAATATGCAGATGAGTCTGAAAAAATAAAAAAGAGTAAAATAGTTACTGTTCACACACCACCACTATCCCGCGAGGTGTTTTGGCATAAATATGCCAAAATCCCGAGACATAC